>Ga0172369_10006430_pt1 | contig 13992 bp, 9 predicted proteins | sample LakKiv25m_FD_114539 | JGI IMG/M metagenome (GOLD analysis project Ga0172369, IMG submission 114539) | Freshwater microbial communities from Kabuno Bay, South-Kivu, Congo - kab_022012_11.25m | ecosystem: Environmental > Aquatic > Freshwater > Lake | place: Democratic Republic of the Congo...
CGGGCTATATTTACAGAATGCGCTTATATATCTTGTTCAAACGACAGCCCGACCAGTGTCGGCTCCGGTACCAGCATGATGCCGAAGCGGTCGCGCACCCGGTTGCGGATTTCACGGGCAAAGGCGAGGATTTCCGCCGCGGTCGCCCCGCCGCGGTTGATTAGCGCCAGCGCGTGCCGCGTGGACAGGCCTACGTTGCCCTGCACGTGCCCGCGCGCGAACCCGACATGCTCGATCAACCAGGCAGCGGAGACTTTCGTCCGCCTGTCCAGCGTGGGGTAATTCGGCATCCGCTCGCCGGCGGCGATAATCGGGGCGACGACCTCCCGCAGCACGGTAAACTCCCGGTCATCGAGCACCGGATTGACGAAAAATGACCCGACGCTGCAGGTATTGGGATCATCTTCGTGGAGGATCATCGATTTGCGCCGGCGCAAATCGAGCACGGTCGCGCTCACGTCGTGCAGCGCCGGCGGTGTATGCCCGCGCTCCGCCAGGTGCCGTTCCAGCTCGGCGTGATACAGGTTCGGCATGCCGCCGGGCCGCAGGTGGAACGTCACGCTCAATATAATATACCGATCGCGATCTTCCGCTTTGAAGCGGCTCTTGCGGTAATCGAAGCCGCACTCGTCTTTGGTGAAGGTGCGGAGCAGTCCGGTGCGCAGATCGAGCACGTCCACGCGAGCCAGGGTGTCGCGGATCTCCTGGCCATAAGCGCCGACATTCTGGATGGGTGTCGCGCCCACCAGGCCGGGGATGCCCACCAGACATTCCACCCCCGCCCACCCGCGCTCGACCATGCTGCTCGCGAAATCGTGCCAGTTTTCACCCGCCGCGACTATCACCTCGACGACATCGCGTTCCAGGCGGTGCGCAATACCCCGCAGGTCGATGTGCAGCACCAGTCCGGGAAAACCATGGTCAGCGATCAGCAGGTTGCTGCCGCCACCGAGCACGAATAACGGGAGATCGCGCTCAGCCGCCCAGGCCGCGCTGTCCTGCAGCGCCTGCCGCGTGCCAGCGCGCAGATAATATCGCGCCGGACCACCGACGCGGAACGTCGTGAGGCGGGAGAGCGGCAATTCAGCTTCGATCATCAATGTGTGCTTTGACATAACTCCATAATCCCGTCTCAGGATTCCCATCGCGGGAATGCGCTGTACGGTACTCTCTGACAATGTATAGATGTTTCGCGGTTATCGAACACACAAGGTACAATGGCGCTGCGTGAACAATTACCGTCGCCTCACATCGGCGAAACGGGCAGGGGAATGTTGCCACACGACCCCACGCGGTCATCCTGCACGAGCGAATAGCACAATAACTTCGTCATCATACCGCGTTCCCCTCCAGTCAAACACCGACAACCACTCGTATTTTGCATTTTACACTTTGCATTCCCTTAACTATCTGGTCTTTCGCCGGTTGCCCGGCTATAATAGGATCAGCTTATCTTACGCGAGGTATAATCCTATGGCTCTCGAAGTGAAAGCATATCCCCTGAAAGATTTCTCCCTGTCCGATACCGGGGCTGATCCCAGCCTGCGCTACGGCATTTCGTTCACCACCCTGCGCTACAACCCGGACGATGGCTTGATCTACTGCGGGTTGACCTCCGCGGACGGCGACATCTTCTACACCTTTAATCCGAAGACGAAGGCATTCACCTGCTTGAATTTCCGCGAGATCTCCGACGAATACGACGTGAAGATCCATCGCTCGCTGGAATATGACGAAGGCGTCTACTACGGCGCCACCGCCGGCCTGCATCCGGTGCAGGACCGCCTGAAAGCCGGCGGCGGAAAAATCTTCCGCTACGATCCGAAGACGAAGAAGTATGATGTCCTCTCCCGCCCGGTGAAATGGGATTACATCCAGACCATCACCATGGACCGCCGGCGCAAAATCCTCTACGGTTTCACCTATCCGGTGTCGAAGTTCTTCCGCTATGACATCCTTACCGACACCGCCTACGACTTCGACTACATCGGCGGCAGCCCGCACATCCCGGCGGTGGATAATGACGGTTACCTGTGGGGCCAGTATGAAGGCAACCGGCTGTTCAAGTATCACCCGGACGAAGGCTTCACCTGGTTTGAGCATGGCGTGCCCAATATGCATCTCTGGGGCCAGTCGAAGAGTTGGGCAGGCACCGACGGCATGGTCCGCATGAAGGACGGCTATATCTACATCGGCGCCACCGACGGCGCGCTGCACCGCCTGGACCCGAAGACGGCGGAGGTGGAATACCTGGGCAAGCCGCATACCTCCTGCCGGTTGGCCTACCTGGCGGAAGGACCGGACGGCATGCTGTATGGCGGCGCCGGCGCCTCCTACGATACCACCATCTTCTTCCGCTACGACCGCCAGGCCCGCAACTTCGACGTGCTGGGCAAAATTTACGACGCGGAGCTCAACAAAAGCTGCTTCATCGTCCACGACGTGGCGATGACGCCCGATTACACCCTCTACGCCGCCGAGACGGACAATCCCGACCGCGCCGGCTATCTGTGGGAACTGAAGGTGAAGTAATTGGGAGCGCGGACCTCTGAGTCCGCGCGAGATGACACGCGCGGACTCAGAGGTCCGCGCTCCCAGAGGAAGCCATGCCAATAACCGTCAAACACGCCTACCGCGTCATCCGCTTCGTCAACGGCCGTCCGATGGCGAGCACGCTGCCGTTCGGCTATCTCGATCCCGACCTACCCGCTCTCCGCATATTGCGGGAACAGGAAGGCCTTGACGAGATCGCGGCACAGGCGACCGGCGAATTCGACCTTATTCGCCGGGTGATGCAGCACGTGAAAGATGGGTGGGACCACACCTTCCACCAGCCGATGCAGCACGTGAATGCGCTGGAAGTGCTGGAGGACGTACGCAGCGGCCTGCGCGGCAACTTCTGCGTCTATTTCACCCACGTGCTGCTGCAGGCGCTGTGGTCGGTCGGCATCCCCTGCCGCTACATGCACGTCGGTGAGCATCACTGGCACAATCACTCATCCTCCGAGTGCTGGTCGAATGAGCACCGGAAGTGGATCGTGGCGGACAGCGACTTCAATATGGTCTACTTCCGCCCGGACATGCTGTCACCGGGTATGGGGCCGGTGCGGGAATATGTACCGCAGAGCGCCCGCGAGGTGCAGCAGGCCTGGCGGAGCGGGAAGATGGGCGAGATCTTCCCTTCCCAGGGACCATGGGCGGCGGGGATGGATTACGATGTCAAACTGGGCGATCTGTTCGGCAACTGCATCGGTTACCTCGGCAACTATCAGCGCATCCTCGACGGCGGCCCGCCGGAATGGGAAGGCCAGCACGGGCAATGGTTCGTCTGGAGCGAGCCGGGCGAGTCGATCGGCGACTACCACCTGCAGCAGTTCGAGCTCACCCACGGCAACGGCGAGTGCCGGCAGATCAGAAATATCGACGATTATTACTGGCCGCTCAATGAGGTGGTGATCGAAGAGCCGGATTTATTGTCTCTTGACGGTAATGTGCTCGACCTTCGTTTCGAGACGTTTACCCCATATTTCGCGACTTTCGAGATTCAGGTGAACGGCGGCGCGTGGCAGCGCCTGCCGGCAGAGCACGCGGAAGGCCACCGCGCCTTCGGTCAATTCCACTGGGAATTGACCCCGGCCCGCAACACGCTCCGCCTCCGCAGCCGCAACAAGGCCGGGCGTATCGGCCCACAGGCGGAGATCGAGATTGCCGCCCCACCCTATCAACCGCCGGAGCCGGAGACTGTCCGGCAGGCCCGGTTCCCCTTCATGGGCGGTCTGGCAATACACACCGGCAAGCTCTTCGTACCGAGCGGCGTCATCAACGTGCTTGAGGGCGAGAACACGGTGACGAAAGTCGGCACGCCCGTCGACTGGCCGTCCAGCATCCACGACGCGCCGGCGGAGCCGTGGACCGAGGAGTTCAACATCGCCCGCGCCCGCCAGGCGCCGTTGGGCCATCTCTTCGTCCCGCAGGGCTGCGCGGTAGCGTCGGATGGAACGCTCTTCGTGGCGGATGCGGAGAACTACCGCGTGCAGGTCTTCGCGCCGGATGGCGCACCCCGTTGCGCGTGGGGGAGCCAGGGCACAGGTGATGACCAGTTCTTGCACATCCGCGCGGTGGCCGCCGCCATGGACGGCTCGGTTTATGTCGCCGATTCCGGCTACGCCGGCCCGGTCGGCGCCCGCACCAAGCATGTCAGCCGCCTGCGGCACTTCACCGCGGACTGTCACCTGCTGCGAACAGTGGCAAGTGAAGGCACTACCTCCGGCCAGGTGAGCACTCCCGCCGGCCTCTGCGTGGATAACGAAGGCAACTGTTGGGTCGCCGACAGCGGCAATCACCGGGTGCAGTGCTTCTCGCCGGACGGCCGCGTGCTCGCCTGCTGGGGCGCCCGGGGGAACGGTTGGGGGGAATTGCGCTACCCCACCGATGTGGCTGTCGCCGGCAAGGCTCTCTTTGTTGCCGATCCTCAGCACCGGTGCGTGTGGAAATTCAGCCTGGAGGGTGAACCGCTGGCTTGTCTGACTCGCGGCGCTGATGGTTCGCAATGGCTGCGACCCGGCCGGCTGGCGGTGGATGGAGATCGGCTATTCATTGGCGACACCAGCACCGGATTGATCCATATCTTTCGGCAATGCGAGTAGGCGGTAAATTGAGCACTGTTTGAAAGGTCGGCGACAGCCCCGCCAGGTGAATGAGTCTGAAAGGCAGTCCGTTTTGAAGTGGACAGGCACTATAAATTGGTGGCGAGCGCGCGGCTGTCGCCATGCTTCCAAACAGTGCTCATCCTGGTTCCGGGTGTAAAAGAAATATACAGAACCGGTTCCATTACCAGCTCTCAAAGCAGGCGCGGGACGCCTGCGATCCCAGGAGACTTTATGCTGAAACCCATCACCGAAATGCGTCCTCGCGAAATTCTGGCGGCGCGCGACCGCACCGGGATTATTTTTATCCCGGTTTCGCCGGAATTCGAGTGGCATTCCTACCACCTGCCGGTGGGCACCGACGCCATCATCGCCGAGGAGATCTCGCGGCTGGTCACCGAGCGCGTGGATGGGCTGTATTTCCCGGTCATGTCCTTCGGCATGGATGCCTGGCGCACACCGGAGCAGAAGGCGCGCTGGGGCTTGCCGGAGGACGAACAGGTTTTCGGCCTCTCCTTCCCCGGCCTGCCGCTAACCTCGGAATACAGTGAGAAGGACGAGATGGTGAAGGCGGTAGCCAACCGCTTTGACATGGTGCGGAAGAACGGCTTCCGCTACGTCTTCCTCATCAACAACCACGGCGGCCAGGGGCAGGCGAAATCCCTCGATGCATTCGCGCGGGAGCACGATAGCCCGGACTGCCGCGTCTGTTACGTGCAGGTGCAATACCTGCCGCTGCCGGAAAACCTGGGCACCGGCGGGCACGCCAACCTGGACAACGAAACGGCCATGCTGGTCGGCTTTCGCCCTGACCTGGCGGACATGAGCGAGCTGCCCGAAGGCGAGCTGCCTGTTCCCGAATTCGGCATTTTGCACAGTAAACCGGTCATCGAGCCGGAAAAGAATCCGCGCAACACCAGCCTGCTCGGCGCTCACCAGCGCCGCAACCTGCTGGTCGACGCGCTGACGCAACTCGTGCGTAATGTGGTGGCCGGCGACCCGATGACCGGCAACGCGGGAGACGATCCATATTGAAAAAGGGTGAGCAGTAAGTAGTTAGTAGTAATATGACTGGGTCCGGTGGTCGAGTAGGCAGGAGGGCCTCCTAGTTCTTTCCGCAGCTCACGCGCCGTATCGAAACCACCTCTGCGGCGGTACTCCACCGCATTGATAGGCGGAACTCCACCGCACGGGTATACTGCCCGTTCCCGCAAGGTTTAACTATTACCACGGTGGTTTCGATACGGCATAAAAGCCACGGAAAAATTTGAGAAGGCTCACTTGCCTACTCAACCACCGAGCTGTGCCCTTGCATAAGACTACTTACTACTCACTGCTTACCCATCCAGCAAAAAAGGAGCATTCCTATGGCTCGAAGAGCACATGACAATTTCCTTATCCCCGCCGAGCATATCGGCATGGGCGTGCCGAAAAATCCGGCGGAGTTCGACACGCCGGCCTGGCGCGGCTACGACATTCTGACCCACACCCCACCGACGAAGGAGTGGACGGACGAATTGCATCGCCGCGGCATCAAGTGCATGCCGTACCTGACGCTCTGCTACCAGTATATCGACGATGACAACGCCGGCTGGGCGGCGGGCGAGACGCCGGACGCGGTGATCATCGACCAGGCCGGACGACCGCAGTTGCAGGAGAATTATCGCCGGCACGACGGCAAATGGATTTATGAGATCTGCACGAACACCCGCAAGGCACGCGATCTGTACCTGAAGCGGACGGAGAAGCTGATGGCATGCGGCTGCGACGGCCTGTTCCTCGACAACGCCGCTCCCGCCCGCATGTGCTTCGGTCCGCAGTTCGGCAAGCACGAGCACATCCACGCCGGCGATCCCAATGCCCGCGCGGAAGGGCACATGGGCTTCTGCTACCCCAAAGCCGCGCGCAAGTACCGCATGGAAGTGCCTGTCTCCGATGAAGAGCAGACTTATTCCACCGCCATGCTCATCCAGGAGATACGCAACCTGGTGCAGAGCTATCACCCGCAGAACCGCATCATGCTCAACTGCGGCGACGGCAGCGGTTCACCGCCGATCTTTTATCAGCACTGCGACTCCATGATGGACGAGATGTTCATCTACGCGACGTACCTGGATTACAACTTCCCGGCGCCCACGCACCTGGATTACATGGATCATACGCCGCTGGATTGGCTGAACGTGCTGGCCTGGCAGGAGCAGTTCACCGATGACGTGCGCATGAACTGCCTGAGCGCCTTCTCGAAACACGATCCCGCCTGCGGCAAGCACTCGCTGTTCGCCTTCTGCGCCGCGAAACTGTGGGACGCGCTGTACTGCACCACCAGCGACCCGAAGCTGGATGCCTGGCTGCGCGATATCCGCCTGGGCGCGCCACTGTCCAAAGGACCCGGCTCCTGGGGCGCCGTCCTGTATCGCGAATACGAGAACGGCATCGCGCTGATCAATCCCTTCGGTATCGCCCAGCAAGCTACCATCCCGTGGACGAACAAGCCGGCGGAGCTCGTCGTTCACGGCGACACCGCCAAAGCCAGCCACGGCGAAGTGGAAGCCGGCAAAAGCACAATCACGCTGAAACTCGGGCCGGATTGCGCGGCGTTGATCCTGCCGGGCGAATAGCCTGTATGCTTAGTTGTTCGTAGTCAGGCACGCAGCGAAGCGAAGTGCCGTTCGTTAACTCACCCGGTTGTGTAAACGAACGCTACTTCGCTACGCTGCGTAGCTCCTATGAAAATAGAATGGTATAAACGTTATGATAGGCATTCCGCCTACCACTCATTTTCATGCCCATGGGTGAACCATATGGTTCATCGGTAACTTACTACGAACAACTATAGACAATGGGAGGAAACATGTCTCAACCGATTCAGATTCATCCGGATAACCCAAAAATTTTCAAATATCAGGACCACCCGCTGATGCTGGTCACCGCCACCGAGCATTACGGCTCGGTGCTGAACCGCCGTTTCGATTTCGCGCGTTACCTGGCGGACGCGGCGGCGAAGCAGATGACGCTCACCCGGCTCTTCGTGCTCTTCCGCGAGCTGCAGTCGGCGGTCAATCCTTATTCCCCCTGCAAGCCAGAATCGACGGATTACCTCGCGCCTTTCTCGCGCACCGGACCGGGCACCGCGCTGGATGGCCAGCCACAATACGATCTGGATCAATGGAATCCCGAATTCTTCGACCGATTACACAGCTTTCTTTCGCTGGCGCAAGAATACGGCATCATTGTGGAAGTCACGCTGTTCAGCAATACCTATGCCGACTCCATCTGGGCGTTAAACCCTCTGCATCCGGAGAACAACACCAATGACCTGCCGGCGATCTCCTGGCCGGATTACATGTCGCTGCGCCACCCGGAGTATTTCGCCCGCCAGGCGGCTCACGTGCGCAAGATCGCGGAAGAGACCAATCGCTACGATAATATCTTCTACGAGATCTGCAACGAGCCGGGCGGCGCCCACCCCGCGGGTCCCGAGCACCCCACCCCGAACGAAGTGGACGACTGGCAGCGCGCCATTGCCGGCGTGATCCGCGATGCAGAGACCGGCTTGCCGAAGAAACACCTCATCGCCGGCCAGGAGGCCTTCACCTGGGAGCCGTGGGAGCAGACATCCACCCGCTCCTTCCGCGACCTCCCCATCGACATTGTGAACATGCACCCGCTGCCCAACACCACGTTTAACGGCAAGAGCTACGACATGGGCCGTTTCATGATGAAGGATTTGAAGCTGCGGGCGGTGCGCGACTTCTGCCTGGCCACCTACCAGGAGCCGAAGCCGCTGAACTATGACGAGGACAACGCCGCCAGCCAGTACCGCGAGCCCGGCGGCTGGACCGTGCACCGCAAGCGCGCGTGGACGACGCTCATGTGCGGCTGCCATTACGACTACATCGACTTCTCGCTCATCTGCGGCCAGGAGACCGGCACGCCGGAGTCGCAGGCCGGCATTCGCACATGGATGAAGCACCTGTCGGAATTCATCCACACCATCGACCTGGTCCGCGCCCGCCCGTTGCCCTGCCTGCTGGACGAGCAGCCGCCGCACACGCTGGAGAGCGTGCTGGCGGTAGAGGGAGAAGATTACTGCATCTACCTGGCCGACGCGCGCGAAGTAACCGACCCCGGCAGCGGCGCCCCGATCGACGGCCGTCTCGCGCTGGAGCTGCCGGCCGGTAATTATCAGGTCTCCTGCTACTCCCCGGTCACCGGAATGAGCTCCCCCGCATTGACCATCAACGGCGGAACCATCTCCTTCATACTGCCGCGATTCACGCATGATATCGTAGTGCGGTTCACGAAAAATAGGTAAACCGGTACGTAAACAAGCAAGCCGGTACGCAGTAAGCCACGCAGCGGAGCGGAGTGGCGTTCGTTGATAAGCAAGCTTACCTATATTCGAACGCCACTCTGCTCCGCTGCGTGGCTTACTACGTACCAGCTTACCTATTATCGTACCGGCTTGCTTGTTGCCAGGTAACCTTTCATAATTTTCCTTGTGACACAAATAAACCGCATCGTCGGTTATACTGGCTTTGATCGGAGGCTCATTATGGAAATTCATGGTAAAGTCATCCTCATCACCGGCGCGTCGGAAGGCATCGGGCTGGCGACGGCGCGGCGGTTTGCTCGGGAGGGGGCGAAACTGGCGCTGGTGTCGCGGTCGGCCCACCGCCTGGAGCAGATCGCCGAGGAGCTGCGCGGACAGGGCGTGGACGCTATCGCTGTCCCGGTCGATTTGCGCCACCCCGACCAGGCGCGGCAGGCCGTGGAGGAGACGATCCGGCACTTCGGTCGCATCGACGTGCTGATCAACAACGCGGGCCAGGCGGCGGCCGGCACGGTGGAACGCCTCGACCTGGAGGACTTCCGCGCCATAATCGAGCTGAACGTTTACGGTCCCTTCATTGCCATGCAGGCGGCGATCCCCGTCATGCGGGAGCACGGCGGCGGCATGATCGTCAACGTCAGCTCCATGGTCTCGAAGATGCACATCCCCGGCCTGGGCTCCTACGCCGCCACCAAGGCCGCGCTGAATCTCCTCTCCGACACGGCGCGCGTCGAACTGGCCGGCGACAATATCCGGGTCATCACCATGTTTCCTCGCATGACGAGCACCGACTTCGGCGCGCACTCGCGCGGCAACCGCGAAATGCGCGGGCATCAGCGCACCGCCTCCTCTGTCCCCGTCGATACCCCGGAACAAGTCGCCGAGAAAATTCTCGCCGCGGTGGTCGATGAGCCGGAAGAACAGTATATGGATAGATAATGCAAAATATTACCAGTATCGAAAATTGAACGGTATCGGAGTCAGTTCCTGGGTGGCAGCTCATACCGGATACGGTAATACCACACCTCCGCCCCGCAATCTTCGATGAAGAGCCGGAGCCGGTTACCTGCGGCGTCATGCTCGTATTCATACGGCTCTTCCCCACCCTGGTGAAGGACCCGCGTCACGACCTGCAGACGGGCGCGCGGCGGCAGGAGCACCCAGTCCAGGCGGCTTTCGCTGGCGGCCACGCGCGCCTCTGTCGGGCTGTAACTGACCACGCAACGCGGACTCAACGCCAGCGCGCCGTACCAGCCGGCAAGGGGGCCGGTGGTTTTGCGCCGGTCGATCTCCAGCTTTTCATAATTCCAGGTGACGCGGCATGCATCCGCCGGTTCGACGCGGGAGTTCAGGTAGACGTGCCAGCCCGCCTTGCGCCGGCGCAGCCGCTTTTCGCCCATAGGCATCCAGTTAGGGTAATAGCAATGGGTCGTAAACTCCACCGCCTGTGTCTCCGGGATGCAGACCGCCATCATCCCCATGTGGTATTCATCGCCTTTGGTCCTCGTGATGAACCACGGGTCGAGCCAGAGCAGCGTGTTTTTCAGCAGCCGCGTCGCCACCTGGAAACGGCGGTAATAATGCTGCATGTCATGCGTCCAGTCCTCCGCCACCTGCATGGCGTCGAAGGTCGGCTGCATGTATGGTTCATCCACCGCCACCTTCGTCACCATGGCGTCAGGCTTGACCGACTTCGCCTTCTGGTACAGCAACTGTTGCACTTTGAAACTCATCAGGTCGCCGACGCCCCAATCCGGGTCGTGGAAATCGTAGAGCCGCGGGTCAGGCGAGCGCCAGTTATTACTGCGCAGGATGTCGAAGTTTCGGCAGCCGGGCGCCTCCGAGAGCAGATACTCGACCTGCCGCAGCATGAACTCCCGGCCCAGGGGGTGCGTCCAGTCGATGGGCGCGAATTTCGGATCGTCGGCATCCCACGTTTCCAGCGGGTAGTCCATCAGAAAAATGGGATCTTTCGGTTTGCAGAACGCCTCGGGGTGCTCGCGATAAAACGGCACCTTGGTGTTGACCACGAAGGGGTGGATGTAATGCCCGACGTGCACGCCTTGCGCGCGCCAGGCATCGGTCACCGTCCGCACCTCGTCCGCCGTGCCCAGAATTTCGGCAGGCCGGTAATCGCCGTAGAGCCGGTAGCAGCCTTGCTCCATATTGACGTTGAACCCCTGCCACGCGCACAGCTCCTGCGTCTTCTCCAGCCATTCCTTGAGCAGCAGCATCACGTTGCTCGACTCGCGACGGATCATCCCACCGTGCACCTGCCGCTCGAATTCGTCATAATAGCCATACCATGGGTTGGTCCACCACTCCGGCACCGTTTTCGGCGCCAGGTTCATGAGTCCGAGTTGCTCGGAAAGCAGCCGGTGCTCGTCCAGCGCGTCGAAGGGATCCGCCAGGTCCGGGCAGAAGTAGACGACCGGCAGCTTACCATCCGTGCAGCCGGTCTGCAGATACTCGAAAGATACGCTCAACCGGGTTATGTGCATATCCATGCGGGTGACACCGATCCCCCAGGGGCCGGGGAGGGAGATGCCCAGCCAGCGCTCGCGCCCCTCGACGGCGAAGACGCGGGCATGCACATTCCAGATCCAGTGCACGGGCACATCGGCCGGATCGGTCATCCCGGCGGCCATCCCATCCACGCCATCCGGCGAATTGCTGACCGCGTAAGCCGACGAGATCGGTATATGCGCCTCAACGCGCTTGTCCCACCGGCGCTCATGCTCGTCGGAGACGAAGGTCCGCCAGGTGTCGCCCGAAATGATGCCGTCGGATAAATAGACGACGTGGTCGAAATGCTTGACCGGCGTCTCGATCCAAAAGGCCAGCCTGCCGAATTGCTCGGTGACGAAGGCATGGCCATATTCGCCGAGCGAGGCGGTAAAGCGGTTCTCCCCCGCCGGCTCCCAGCTCGTGATCGGCACGGTAGCACCGTTGAAAGCCGGACTGAGGCAGATGTCCAGCACGGTGTCGCCGCCGGTGACGACCTGCAATCGGTCGCCAATCAGCATATAGGTGGCGTGTTCAGTTTGGATAACATGCTGTTTCGGCATGGGTTACCTCACATCACTTACTTAATATAACCGGCGGCTTTCCTCCAGCACCATATCGATGACTGCCGGGTTAACTTCCTGGGTCAGTCCGGGCGTGGCGACGGCAAAGGGTCGTCCGTCACCGGCTTCCCTGTATTGCTTCCGGAGCGTCCGGCGGATCGCCTCATGATCTCCATTCAGGAGATCGTGTTCGTGAAACCAACCGAAGAGGCAGAGCTTATCACCAGCAAGGCGGCGCAGGTTGCCGGGTTCGCACTCGTAGGCGCCGCGAGACTGTTCGGTGGAGATCCCATCGACGCCCATGTCGATCAGGTCGTTGACGAGAGGGCGGCAATCATCGAGGAACCAGGCCACGAATTTCATGCCATGAAGATGCGCCCGCTGCACCAGCGGAGCCACATACGGTTTCACCAGTCCGCGCCAGATGTCCGGCGAGATGATGTTCGCGCCTTCGAGCATGAAGCACGCCCAGAAACCATGCCCGCCTGCTGTCGCGGCGGCGTCTACGAATTCAAGATGCTGCCGCATGCAGCGTTCCAGCACCGCCTCAACGAGTGTGGGATGGGTACTGGTAGCAAGCCAACCTTCTTCCGGACCGCCCAGGTAAGTGAGCGCCGTGGCGAAGAGCGAGCTGAAGTTCACCCACAGGAACCTTTCATCACCGATCTCGCGAACGAGCCGTGTCAGGTTGGTGTGGCTCGCATCTGTAAGAAGCTGCCTCGCCGATATCACCGGACCCAGGCGGGCGTCGATCTCCTCGACCGAGCGCACGCGGTGTGCCTCGTAAATCTGCTGTTCCTGCTCGGGTGTGCGGTTCCATTGGCTGTTCGCCGGATCATCGGTCAGGTGCTTGCGCCGGCCATCATCGAAGATCGCCCATGGCTCGCCGTCGATCATTTCAACGTGCATGCCCGGCACCGGATAGCGGTTCATGCCCGTCTGGGTCCAGATCCCGTCATTCTCCGGGTGCCGGAGCGCACAGGCCACGAGCATGGCAAACTGGTCATCCGCCGAGCCATACTCGAACTGCCACTGCGCAGCCTCCGCGCAGCGCGCGATATAACCCTGGTAGAAGAGCAGATTGGTCGGCACACGGTCAGTTGGCCGACCTTCCAGCACCGCGGTGATTCGCTCCCGGCCATTCATACCTGCTCCTTATCCCCGTTACCCGGTCGCTTTGTAATTGTTTTGAAACCACCGATTACACAGATTTCACTGATTTTTCGCTTCGCGTTCCATTATACGAGAACAGAAAGAAAAGGCGAGAGGTAAGCTGCTTAATAATGGCTTTACCTCATCACCTCTCAATTACTGCTTCTTTTCCCTTACGAAGTAATTTTCTGTGAAATCTGCGTAATCGGTGGTTTCTATATATTTTTAGTGTTTCCGATCTTCAAACTGGCGCATCAGGTCAAAGGCCGCCTGTCGGATGAGATCGACTTCGCCAGTCAACTCAAAGAAGCGGACGCCTCGCGCCAGCCAGTGCATGGCGATCGCATGGGAGGGCGCCCACATGCCGGCCGTCACGCCATGCGCCTTCGCGGCATCTATCAGCCGCGCAATCGCCTTCGCCACCTCCGGGTGTTCGAACTGCGCCGGGTAGCCGCAACTGACAGAAAGGTCGTAGGTGCCGATGAACATCATATCCACACCGGGCACGGAGAGGATATCATCAACCGCCTCGACCCCGCGGCACGTCTCGATGTGGGCCAGCACCAGCGACTCCTCGTTCGCTTCCCGCAGCCATGCCGCAGGATCGACGTCGCGGTAATCGGTGTTGCCGTAGCCGGGCGCTGCCGCCCGCACCCCGACCGGCGGGTATTTGACGTAGCTGACCACCTCGTGGAGTTGATCGGCAGACTCCGACATCGGCAGTTGGATGCCTGTCGCGCCGGCGTCGAGCAGCCGGGTGATGGAGCCGCGGTTTACGTAGGAGCATTTGGCC
>Ga0172369_10006433_pt1 | contig 13989 bp, 16 predicted proteins | sample LakKiv25m_FD_114539 | JGI IMG/M metagenome (GOLD analysis project Ga0172369, IMG submission 114539) | Freshwater microbial communities from Kabuno Bay, South-Kivu, Congo - kab_022012_11.25m | ecosystem: Environmental > Aquatic > Freshwater > Lake | place: Democratic Republic of the Congo...
GCTGCCCTTGAAGACGCAAAAAAACAGGAACAGGAGTGCATGCAGGCGGGGAATCTCATAATGCAAAATTCCGGTTCCCTTGAGGCGCTCTCATCCGAAATAAATTCCATGCGCGCAAAAAAAGCAAGCTGGGAAGAAATCTCCCTCCTTCTTAAAAAGAAAAAAATAGAAATGGAAAAGACGGGCTCGGTATTATATCTGGACTTCTAATTCAATCTTCCTTTACGATATACCCTTCAAGCATCTTTTCAGCCTTTGAGTGCTTATCCACCTTCACGCTCATGAGCGTGGTGCCGCCCTCGCGCGCAAGCACGTGTATGCCTTCAATGTTGACTCCGTTGTCCGCAAGCATCTTGGACAATTTTGAGAGTTCCCCGGGCTCATCTGGCATCTTCACAACGAACGCGTCGGACACGAGCACCCTATAGTTGTTGCTCTGCAGCACTTCGCGCGCCCTCTTTTCGTCCTTCACGTAAATTACTATTATCGCCTTTTCCCCTACTATTGCTGTTGAAATGGACTCAATGTTTATCCTTGCCTTTCCAAGTATGAAGGATATGTCTGCAAGCGTGCCTACCTTGTTGTCCACTATTATGTTAAGCTGTTTCATTCCATTCACCCCACGCTACTACTTATGCATCTGCACTATTAATATCTTTGTCCCGGAACTTGCCAAACGCCGCAACTTTCTTGGCGCAATATGCCATTTGTAAAAAACACCCGCTTTCGTGCGCCCCCATCATATCCTGTAAATCTGCAAATGCGGCACCCCTGCTATAAAAATAATGCTCTCCTTGTTTGCAATGCCTGCCCCAACCGCGCACGCAATGCTCCTCTTCCCAACAAGGTTTATGCTCGCAGCCCCCCTAAGCGCCTTTGCAAGCGAATCCGGGCTGCAAATTTCTCCCCTGTAAAACCCCGCGTGCTTTTCCAAATCAAGCATGAGTCTGCCTTCCCGCAAAACCTTCCCTATAAGCTCCCTGTCGCATGCTGCCACAATCTTCCCATCAGAGCTTTCCATTATGCGCACATACATGCATCGCATTTTGTTGCAATGCTAATAAATGTTCCCACAAAATCCAATGCATGAAAAAAATCCTTGCCCTGCTTCCAATGCTCATTTTTTTTGGCTGCCTTGCGCAGCAGCAAGCCCCACAGGAAAAAACCCTTGCGCAGGAGCTTGGCATTTCGCCCCCTCCTCCCTACAGCGCATACTATCTCGCAAACGTCTCCTCGCCTGCAGGCTATTTTTTTGGCACTCTCTCGACATACTACTCGCAGGGGAATTTCCGTGCAGACGTTTCCTTTGCAGGCATGCCTGTTTACTCCCTTTATAGCATAGGCGGCGTTGGGTATCTCTGCATGCGCGAGGGCACGGATGGAAACTGCACTCGCTCGGAAATTTCAGGCAGCAGCTTTGGTTTTGCGCTCTCGCAGCCCGCCTCGTTTTTCTCAGTTGAGGGGCTTGGCAGCCGCAAAGCGCTTGGCATGGAAGCAAGATGCTTTTCAATTTCCCCAAAAGGCGCATTCTCCTACTTCTCCTCAATAAGCTGCTACTCTGAAAAAGGGATTTTGCTCCACTCATTTTCGCAGGACCTAAAAAGCGGCACTATTACTGAAAGCACCGCAACAAGCATAGGCGCAGCCCCAAGTGAAGAAAAATTCAGGCTGCCTTACAGGGTAAAATGAAGTAGCCCCAATCGGATTCGAACCGATGTAACGAGGTATCCCTTAAGGATTCTCGGTTCAAAATAGGCTCCCATTCAGAGCCTCGTGTCCTTGACCGCTAGACGATGGGGCTACGTGGAATATTTAGAGCAAAAAGAGTTTAAAATGGCTTCTCCATAAATGGTATGCTCTTTTTGTTGGGCCCATAGTCGAATGGTTAAGACGTCGCTCTTACACAGCGAAGATTCGGAGTTCGATCCTCCGTGGGCCCACTATAGCTTCTTTTCTTCAAAACAAGCCAGCCTGGGCTAAGAAAACTAAAAATAAAATAAAAAAAAGGAAAAGAAAGCCCTAGAAGAGCCTTCCAATCTTGTCCTTGTGCTTCTTTGCAACGTCAGCAACCGCGTCCTTGAGTCCCAGTCCCATTGCAATTGCGAGTCCCAGCCCTACTGAGAAGCACACTGCAGTGAGCACGATGTTAAACGAGTTTTCAAGGAGGTCCGGCTTCACTGTTGGCAGCATGAGGGGCAGCGCCATTACTGCTGCGACGTATATTATGAACACCTCAATCACCATTGCAATGCCGTTCACAAAGGGTATTTTCTTCACGGTCTTCATCCTGTCTGTGATGTAGTCCGCGACTACCAAGCCAACCACGAGGAGTATCACTCCCTCAATGAGCATCGGCATGTAGTCAATCGCCTTTGTGCTAAGATCCAGGATAAGCCCGACGTTTGTTATCTGTGCCGAGATTCCGAGGAACACCACCATTACCCAGAGCTTGACAAGCAGGACTGCGATTCCAGTCAGGTTAAACCCAAGGAGCGAATCATGCACCCCGTGCTTCTCCATGAACTGCTCGACCTTTATCTGCTTTGAGAACTCCTTGAGCGCTTTTCCAAGCACCCATGCAACTGCATAGCCTATTGCGAGTATGAGCACCATCACCGCGAATGCAGCAATTCCATACACCAAGTTTCCTACGACCGCTGTGCCGCTCTGTGCGAGCACCGATTGCACATTGTCATAGCTTATTACAACTTCATAACCCATAACATTACACCTCCGTCGTGAATTCACACAGCACTTTTAAAAAGCTTGCGCCATTTTTACGCCAAAAGACGTATGCCCAAATAACTCCCAAATCACAAAATAAAAGAGGAAGAACCCAAATGCGCGCAAAAAAACAGGATAAGAAAAAGGAACGGAAAAAAAAGAAAAAGAAGGGCGGCTTCCCTAGAAGCCAAGTATCTTTGCAATCACCCTTGCATCAAGGGCGCGCAAAATGCCGTACACGCCCGATTGCACGACAAAGGAAACAGCAAAGAGTATTGCGGACATGAGTATTGCAATCGCAACATTGCCTCTCTTTATCTCTTCCCACTCGTCAATGTCCGTTGTTATCTTGTCCAGTATGAACATCGCAATGTAAATCGCAATTACTGCGACAAGAAGCCCTATCACGAGGTTTATTATGCCTATTGCAAACGCCACAACTATCGCGCCGCTGCCCATTCCGGGTATTATTGACGCATTGAGCGCAACCACGCCGCTTTGCACAATGTTCGCAAGGGAGAGTATTATTGCGCCCATAAGTATCCCGACCGCAACGTTTCCCTTCTTGAGTTCCTTTATCTCCTCTATCCCCTTTGTCATCTTGTCAAACATCTTAAGGCCTATATATGCAGAGAGGAGCGCAAGCATGAGCCCTATGAGAAGCTGCACGCATCCAATTGCAAAAGATTCAAATACCTCTACTACAAGAACCATTTTTCCACCCCTCAAATATGCATCTCACTCTAATTTTTTGGCAACTTTTATATAGCTTGCCCGCCGCCTGCAGGCTGCCTATTCCTTCCCTGCGCTTTTTTTGCCTGCAAGGGAGCTTCCCTCTTCATACTCAACCTTCTCAGCCCGCCTCTCATGCCTAAATACTCCTATTGTGGAGAAAAGGTTTGTCGCAAAGACAACAACAAGCGCAATCGGTGCAAAGGGAGGTATCGCGCCCGCCATTTCCCCCTCCAAAATTCCCCCTCCAGAAGGAACTGCCGCATGCGCATATGCGGCAGCCGCAATTGATGCAAGCACAGCAACGCTTAGTCCCCTTTGCACAAGGCTGCCCAAAACCAAATCCGTGCGCGCAGCAGGCTGGAAGAACGAAAATGCCCCAACCGACACCCTTCTCGCAAGCACAATTGCAACCGAGAGAGCAAGCCCTACAAGGAGCACGAGCCCGTTTGCAAACTGCGCAGGCACAAAGAGCATGCCCAAATACACAAAGAAGAACGTGCGTATTAAGAATGCGAATTCCTCCTGGAAGAGCTTGAGGTTTTCCTCGTTTTTCCTATTCCCTATGAAAAACCCGAAAGTGAACACCGCCAATACCCCGTTTCCGCCAACAAAGCCGCTTGCCGCAAACAAGAAGCACGCAATCGCAAGCGCGCTTAAGTGCGCATATTTCTTGTACATTGCAGATATCAGGAAATGCCACACAAGCGCGCACAGCGACCCAAGCACAATCGAGAGCATCGCAACAAAGACCGCCATGTATGCGATTTGCTGCGCATCTATCTCAACCGTTTTCATCCCAACAAGCCCAAGCAGGGAAAACGCAACTATTACTGCAGCCGAGTCCGCCAATACCGCTTCCAGCTTTGCAATCTGGCGCAGCTTGTTGCCCATCTTCATCTCCTCGGACACAACTGCGATTATTTCCGGTGCGCTTGCGCACAATATCGCAGCCAAAAGAAGCGCATCAAGCAGTTTCCATGAAAACGCAAAATACAAAATTGCAAAGCTTCCCCCGAACGTGAGCGCAAAGCACAGCGCCCCCAAAAGAAGCACATCAAACGCATTGTCCCTCAAATTGTCAAAGGACAAGTTCAGCCCTTCCGAGAAAACCACCATCAAAAGCGCAAGCGCCCCTATTGGAGGAACAAAAGGCGCAAGCGCATTTGCATCCACAATTCCTGTGAGCGGCCCAATCCCTATCCCCAGCAATATAAGAAGCATGACGTCGTTTATGCCCGTTCTCCTGAAAAAGAGCGAACCCACTATCCCAATTGCAATGAGCGCGCCCAATGCGCCCACAACAAGTTCCCCGCCAGCCATAATCGCATTTTCCTTGCTTACTTTAAAAATCCGACTGTGCGCCCATTTTCCCCGCCCTGCAGCAAAAATGCGAACCAACTTTCCCTGCCCTTTCAAAAACTGCGAGCCCGCCACCATCGCCATTCCAAAAAAGCAAGCATGCACTGCCTCCTGCGCGCGAGCCGCCTATTTCAAAAACGCAATCGCGGCATACGCAACAACGCTCGCAAAGTCCCCGCTCGCTTCCCCGGAATTGGAATAGTGCAGCAGTTTTGTTTTTTCCGCCCCGCAGCATTTCGCATATTCCTGTGCAGCCGCAATCGGGGAATGCCCGCATATTGAAATCCGTTTTCCCTGCACAATTTCCTCAAATTCCTTTGTCTTCCCCTCCTCCAAAACCCCAATCGCATGCATGTCCTTCATGCGCGCGCTTTGCGCACTCTCATAGTGCGTGAAATCCGAGCTTGCAAGCACGAATATTTCCTTTTCAGTTTTCTCCCCAGCCGCAAAAATAGCTTTCCCAAGGATTTTTGCAGCCTCAAGGCCCTGTTCGCTCATGCACACAAACGCATATTTCGCATTGGGATTTATGCTCTGCAAAAACGGCAGCATCACTTCCACTGAGTGCTCGCTTGCGTGCGCAGCCTCATCCACTTTTATAAAAGGCGATTCCTTTTGCAGCGCAGCAGAAAATTCCGCATCCGGCTCGCACACCCCAAGGGGGGTTTGCCATCTCTCCGTAGAAATCCCAATCGGATAGCTGCCCGTGCCCGTATGGTTTGGTCCCACTATAACTATAGTAACTCCCTTGCGTTCCAACTGCTTCCTGCAGCTCTCAAACCCCACCGCCGCAGTTTTTCCCGAATACACGTATCCCGCATGCGGGCACACGAGCGCAACCGCACCTCTTGCATCCTGCGCATTTTTCTTCCCAAACTCCAAAAGTCCCTCTACGCTTTTTGAAAGTGCGCTCTTTGAAGAAGGATAAAACAAGCCGCTTACTGCAGGGTAGCGCATATGGAAAATTAGCACCAATTTCTTATAAAGATTAGTATATTGCTGAAAAATCCGTGCACTCCGCCCGCTTTCCTGCCAAACGCTAGTATCTTACTGAAAAATCCGCATATTCCTGCGCATCAATGTCCCTCACTTTCACTTCCCTTACTGAAATCGGATGCCACCCAGTTTTCAGCATCCCAATGAATTTCTCCAGCATCTCTTTGCTTCCCTGCGCATGCACAACTACTTTCCCTTTGTCTTGTGCATCGTTCTTCACCCATCCCTTCACTCCCAATTTCTGTGCAGCATGCCTCACGTATGCGCGGCACCCCACTCCCTGCACATTCCCATACAATTCTATTTCAAGGCTTTCCATCACACCACTGTTCCAACTAACAGCAGCGCAGCATAAAAAACTACAAGGCACGCAGCCGCAACCAAAACCCCGACTTTCGCCCTCACATCCACGAATATTTCCATGCAAGAATTCGTTTTTCCAATTTAAAAAGCTCAACAGTTTTTGTTCGGCGCATCCTATTCCAAATACTTCTACACTTGCCGAATTCTTCCCCGTTACCTTTAATAACGAAACATCCCAAACACCTGCGGTGAGCATATGTCAAAAACTCCTCTTAGCGAAATACTCGGCGCAGAACTCAAAACACTTGAAGAGAAGAACCTCCTGTGGAAAATCCGCCAGCTTCAAAGCCCGTCCGAACCCCACTCAACAGTGGACGGGAAGAAAGTGCTCATGCTGTGCTCAAACAATTACCTCGGCCTCTCAAACCATCCTGCCCTCAAAGAAGCCGCAATCGCAGCAATAGAGAAATACGGCGCAGGTTCAGGCTCTGTGCGCACAATCGCAGGCACAATGGATTTGCACATAAAGCTTGAGGAAACAATCGCACGCTTCAAGCACGTTCCCGCAGCACTCTATTTCCAAACCGGCTTTGCGGCAAACGCAGGCTCGCTTCCCGCGCTTCTCGCAGAGGGAGACCTCGCGCTCTCCGACGAGCTCAACCACGGCAGCATAATAGACGGCGTGCGCCTCACAAAGGCAACGCGCGCAATTTTCAAGCACAAGGATATGGCGGATCTTGAGCGCGTGCTAAAAGAAACAGCCGGAAAGCACAAGAAAACCCTGATAATTACCGACGGCGTGTTCTCAATGGATGGCGACATTGCGCCCCTTGACAAGATATATGCTCTCGCGCAGGAATACGGCGCTTATGTATACGTGGACGATGCGCACGGCGACGGAGTGCTTGGCGACCACGGGCGCGGCGTAGTGCACCACTTCCACTTAGAAAATAAAATAGAGTGCGAAATGGGCACATTCTCAAAGGGTTTCGGAGTCGTAGGCGGCACAGTCGCAGGCTCGCACGAGCTTCGCAAGTTCCTGCTGAACAAATCCCGCACATTCCTTCTCTCAGGCTCAGCGCCTCCTGCAACAGCGGCAGCGTGCATTGCAGCCCTTGAACTTCTTGAAAAGGACGACTCTTTCGTGAAAAAACTCTGGGAAAACACAAAATACTTCAAGAAGGAGCTTTCCTCGCTTGGCTTTAACACAGGCGAAAGCGAAACCCCCATTACTCCCATAATGCTTGGGGAAAGCAAGCTTGCGCAGGAATTCGCTGATGAAATTTTCAGGGAGGGCGTGTTCGCGCTCCCAATAGTGTTCCCAATGGTTGCGCAGGGGAAGGCGCGCATACGCACAATGATGAACGCATCGCTCTCAAAGGAAGACTTGAACTTTGCGCTTGGCGCATGCGAGCGCGTAGGGAAAAAGCTAAAGGCAGTCTAAAGGATTCAAGAAAGCGCAGCGAAATCCCAAAAAGCAGGCGGCAGTGCAGCTAATGCCCAGAAATCCAAAAAGGCAGCGCCAAGGCAATCTAAATTTGAAAAAAGCCGCTGCTAAGGGCAATCTAAAATTAAAAAAGACAGAAGGGGCGTCTCGCCCCAACTTATTTACTTATTTGCAGCACGCAGTGCACATCCCAAAGGAATGCGCGAGTTTGCACAAGCCCACCAAGAGAAGCAATACTCCTCCTGCAAGCACTCCGTTGCCCAGTGCACCAAGCGCGCCTGCGCCATATACTAGCCCAAAGAGCGGCTGGTTGCCCAGCATTCCCATTGCGCCTGCGGTGAAGGACAATCCGGAAAGGAATATGAGTGCTCCGCAGATTTTTTTGCACCCGTGTCCCATGCAGCATGTTTCATTTGTCTTAGCCATTTTAACCCCTCCATAAAGTGGTTAGAGGGCTTACAGGCGTAAGATTATTAAACCTTATAGCGGGGCAACGGGAGAGAATCAGATTTGCGTTAATAATTCCTTGTGCTTTTCAAAGTAGTCCCTTGACGGCTTCAGGAGTGCCGCCATCTCTGTGCAGGCCGCATTTTTCAAGTCCATGGGGTGCAGTTTTCCCGCAACATACGCTTCCTTAAGCTCAGTTGCATTTGAAAATTCCACGTCCCCCCCCAAACTTCGCAGGGCGCGAGATTTTCAATCCTTTTGCATCCCTCATAATGAGCATTTCGCACATCTCTATTATGGGATTGTTCTCCACAATTTTCTCAGGGCAGTACGCTTTCCCTATTTTTGCCTTTATCTCGCTTTCCGTATCGTGCACATAAATGCAAGTTTCCGGCTTGCTTTTGGACATTTTTGAGGAAATCTCAATGTCGTCCTTTTCATTCTGCTCAAATCCCATTTTTGAGGGCCCGCTCAATCCCATAAGAAGCCTATGATGCAGCGCAACCGCCTTCTTTCTCTTGAATTTGTCCGCAATTTCCCTTGCCAACACATGCACTTTCCTCTGGTCCATCCCAGCGTGCATGAATTGCACGTCCAATTTGAATACATCCGCAGCCTGCATTGCCGGGTATATTATGCTCGCACTGTCCAGCGCGTCCTTCTCAGTTCTCCCCATAATAGTAGTGCACCTTAGCATTCTCGCAATAGTAGTGCTCTTGCAAATGTTCAGCACATCTTTCCAGTAGTCCGAATCGTACATTTTTGACGCGAGAACGTAGTTTACCTTATCCTCATCCAGCCCAAGGGATACAAACGCGCTCTTGAAATATCCCGTTGCAACTTTCTGTATCTTCTCCAAATCCCCGCCCAGCTTCCCGTTTATCCACGCATGGTAGTCTGCGAGGAAAATAGTGGGCTTTATGCCTGCCTCCAAGAAATCCCGCACTTTCAATGCAGTAACAAGCCCGCTTCCCAGATGCACTTTCCCAGAAATCTCAAATCCAATATAGTGCTTTGGGTGGCTATAATTCTCAAAAACCGCCTTCATCTCTTCCCTTGTGAGCGCTTCCGCAATGGGCGGGCGCATTACAAGCTCAATTTTCCTTTCAATGTCCATGGGATGAATTTGAAAAGAACAAATAAAACAGTTTGTGCCCCATATACACTCTCGTGATGACAAAAGGTGATCTCGCAGGGGGCAACCCCAATGACGATAGACGGACGGTCTGACTAGAATTCATTAGCCTGAGCGACATGATGCCCTCAGGCATTTACCTATTTTTGGGAAATTCGGTTAGGATATTGCCTAACTGCCTGCTTTTCGCTGTTTTTCTCGGCTCATTTCCGCGCAAATCATGCGCGGTTTCCTAGGAAATTCGCGCTACCGAGAAGGAGGCAGGAGGAGTGATGACAGAGGGTTAATCTGTTGCAAATTCGCAGGTCTGAGCGTCAAAAATTATAGTTTGGGAAGTCTTATATCTATCCTACTTAATCCCACCCATTTAATATGCGGCCTCTAACATCTATTGCCAGAAGTAGCAATATGTTTATAATCACCCATATTGAAACAAATTTTGCAATAATAAATGCTCCATTGGGCCTTGCATAAATCTCGCCGCTTTCAACAGTAATAGATCCAGGTACATATGCAGTTTTGCCATCTTCAGAGTACACAATATTAGGTTGTTGAATTGATTCTTGTGTCGAAGGAAAATTCACATCTACTGAATATTCAAAACGTTCGCTTACTCGCAATCTTTTGTTGCAATTTATCTCATTATTCTTAAGACTAATAATACTTTCATCACTAAATTTTACTAGATATGTCTCTCCTTCCAGCCCACCTGTTTTAATACACAAATCATACCAGTCAAGATTAAACTTCGTACCAATAATCTCCGAAATACTATCTTTCAAGGAATCGCTGGGCGCGGCTGGGATATAATTCCAACGACCTTCATCCAATCCAGAAGATATTTTGATCTTATCCCACGGATTGAAAATCCATATTCCAAGAATCACAGTTAACAAAATGGTGATAAAGAACCATACTCCTAATCTTACTATCCAATTCCACTGTTTAGAATGTTTTGTTCTCTTAACCTGACCAATACCCATACCACTATTTCACCAATACATATTTTATTCTAATAACCTATTTTTTAGAAAGCTTTTAAAGCGACCAAACTACACATATAGCTGAGATAGATGGGATGCAACAACTGCGGCAAATACGTCAGCGACGAAGTTTATGATTACTGTTTAGACCACGATATGCCCATTCTTTGTAGAGATTGCCAAGAGGATTATAAACAGGGTAGGCAACGGAAAACCAACGGCTATCAGCGCGTGGAACTGAAACGGAAACCAGAACCCACGCCACAAGCAAAGAAATTATCAGTAGCTCTGATCAAGCGCGGTATAAAGAATGAGCTTGAAGGCTATGACGGTGCAAAACATGTTGATATATCAATAAGCTGGGCTGATTTAGCAATTGAAATCGATGGCTCGCATCATCGTTTAGATGGGAAACAGCTTTATACGGATATTGCTCGTGCAGAATACTCTCACGAAGATGGAGTATCTACAATAAGGTACTCCAACGACCAAATAGACAAAGAGTGCGATAAAATTGCTGATGCTATTGCTATTGCCGCGCGGAAGAGATATCGCGAATTGTTTAGTAAGTATTAAATGAAAAAAGCCTAGAGGAAGTTGTTATGGATAAGACAAAGAAATATGACCTTTTCATCTCCTATGCCAAAGAAGATAAACAATTTGCATCCGAGCTTTTTGGAGCATTTACAAACCAAGGCATTAAGACGTGGTATGACGAAGAGAGTTTAGAGGTAGGAGATAAAATTCTCAACTCTATCGAATATGGTCTAAGAAACTCAAGATATGGACTCCTACTAATAAGTAAATATTACCTTGAAAAAGCCTGGACAAAAAATGAGATGGATATTCTTGTTAGACAGCACATTGAAGATAAAAAGCAACTATTTCCAATCTGGCGCAATGTTACAAAAGATGAAGTCAAAAGCCGCAGCTTGACTTTGGCTGGGATAGGGGCTGCGAAATCAGAGGAGGGTTTGAAATCTATTGTTTCCGGTATAATGAAGCAAATCTACAAGGGTGCGCCCACAGTCGCCAGATATTGGCACCATCCCGAGGGGCTCCCACTGGATGTATTCTTACGAGGGAATGAAGAACTAATGATTATAGGTGAAAAAGAGGAAGTTGCGGCTTCAATTTGGGATATTCTCCTATGTTTTAGAGATGAACATTATCCAATCGGAGTAGAGGGAGGAACGATACTTACTAAAGAAGACTTACTATATCACGCAGCTTGTAACCTGAGTGAAAAGTATCCAAATTTTGGGTTCATGGCTACTCGAATAACTGAAAAGAAAATAATGCGTTTAAAACAAATGTGTCGCGAAGCGGGATATAAAATTTCAGACAGAAAGAAAAAATAAGGAATGAAAAGCAACTAAAAAGTGCGCATTACCTACATCGTCACTTTTCTGCCACGCGGAAACTAGGTGTCTCTTCCGAAAACTCGTAGCTCAGGCAGACAAAAGCCATCCTAGCGTCCATCTGATGCGACTTCGTTTATCAGTGCTACAGGAAATTTAGCGTAAAGTTTCATTGATGTCACTGTCAAGCTACCCTACTAAACTTTTAAAAACTCAGGAGCGGGACTAATAGGGGAGCGCTATGTTAAACAAAGTAAGTCAAGTGTCGGTATATAGGTCAGGCTTACCTATAACTAATATTTTTTCATCGTTTGGGGACATAAAAGAAACGCGCATGACAGCCGCATTAGCATACGTTATAGCACAAAATCCGGTTCCATTCAAAGTGCTGTTAGGTATAGAAAACAGGGATAAAATAATGGAAGTTCAGCTAGAATACTGTTCGGAAGGCAATAGATATGATATTTCTATTTCTACGATGAAGAAAATTGTAGTGATAGAAGCAAAAGTTGGATTTGAGCAAGATGAACGGCAAGTGAAACGGTATCTGAAGCAACTTAAAATAGATAATTCATTGCCTGTTTCTATGGTTTTGCTAGATAATGGTTCATTTTATGGCTCAACATTCAAACAAAAACTGCCGAAACGAACTAAAGTACATTTTAGAGAGTGGAGCGAAGTGCATTCCATTCTTAAAAAAATTGCTTTCTCGAAAAAAGAGAAACGCAGAAATCCTTCTGCCTGCTTTTTAGTAGAAGAACTAATGAATTATTTGGAGGTTGGTGGTATGAGTTCCGAAGAACGTAAAGAGGTGTATTGTCGCGACCTTAGTGGGGAATCAATGGTGCTTTTTTTCAAACACCACCTATACAAATCAAACCCAAAATTCTTCAAATCCGCTAAGGGCAATTTGTATTTTGCCCCATATTTTACTTGGAATGCAACACAAGACGCTTACGAATACATGTTAGATATAGGCGAAGGAATATCGTATGTTGCACCTATTCTGGACATTAGGGTTTTGAAACGGAATGAGATCAAAGATTATCTGATATCTGAAAAACATGAAAATGCAAAGCAAGCAGCAAAAATGATATTAGGACAGACCAGATTAGGTGAGATTATGGTCGTTCGGTTAGGTAGACCATCCAGACTCTTTCTGACTCCGATAAACAAGAAGAAATTAAAAGCGGGTACGGGTGCTATGCCTTCTAGGAGTTTTACATTTACAAACTTATTAGAAGCAGCGATTAGAAATTAGCTCCAGCAGATATTATACTGGAGAAAGGAGCTGCTCAAAGTTCAATGTTCGGACGGCGATTAGCCCGCAGGAATCAACGTTTGAGCTGCTCAAAGTTGTTTATAAAGCATTGAGCAGCTAAGCTGTCCGTTCTGCTTCCGCTCGTCTAGCAGCGTATTCTTCATCTTGTTTTTCCAGATACTTAAGTACATTATGCGCAATGTTTGGCTCAATCTGAAGATTACTTATGCGTGTTATTTTTACATAATTATTGGCAGATAAAGCCACATCGATAAAACTAAATATGGTATTAGGCCTGTTCTTTACTCTGGAATATTTTTTCTTTTTTCTACCGGAAAGGTATTCCAAATAACGCTGAGGTAACGAGAACTCACCTTCGAAATTACCATTTTTTAATATAAATCGACCGTCCAAAAATTGAATCTTGCTAGAATTTGCATCATTTTCAGGCAATGTGCTACTTCCCTTTGATATTATGTTTATTGCAGTTCTACCATTAAGCATTCCAAGGTAAGAGTGGATTTGGTCAAAACTTTCTCTAAGCGCGGTTAATGCGGGGTCAAATCCTTCGAGTTTTATTCTTGATGGAATCTGATTTGGCATGAAATCGAAAATATACTTGCTGATCTTCTTAGCATCATCATAAGAAAGGTTTTCTAGATTAATGTGCTCGATTAGCTCTAACATAGAGCTATACACAGAAGGCACATGCACAGTATTTTTATATGAAACTAAAAAAATTCCGTGAGCAAAAGCAAATTCTTCTGCTTGATTCCTGAAGCCAGATGTGCTGAAAAAAGCGCCGCAATCCATATATCTTTCCTGAAAACGTTGCATAAATATTTCTCTTCTAGACATACTAGCAGTGTCAAGATTGTACCATTCGGATATGTCTGCAACTGCACCAAAAAAATTTCTAACTTCCCCGACACTAACTCCATTTTTCTTTGATTTGGCCTCTGCCAATATCCTGATTGGAAACACAAATGGAACAGAAAAACAGAATTCCCCAAATGCATCAATCTGATGGGTTGTGCCGCGCCCATGAAATCTGAATAATTGTTTTGTCAGTTGTGCTCTATTTTTTAGTTCAATAAAACCAGCTCGTTTTAGGAGCTTATCTATTAGTATCTCGAATAGCAAACCTCTCAATCTTCCCTTTGTGATAGGTTTTTTCACCATAAAATAATGGGCTTGTAAGCTACTTATATTGTTATTGGTATACCCGGATTACTTCA
>Ga0172369_10006439_pt1 | contig 13986 bp, 15 predicted proteins | sample LakKiv25m_FD_114539 | JGI IMG/M metagenome (GOLD analysis project Ga0172369, IMG submission 114539) | Freshwater microbial communities from Kabuno Bay, South-Kivu, Congo - kab_022012_11.25m | ecosystem: Environmental > Aquatic > Freshwater > Lake | place: Democratic Republic of the Congo...
ATCCACGACTAAAATCTCCCGCCCTCCCTCCAAACAGAAAGGGCCAAAGTGGCAACATTTTACGTTGCCCGCAGCGAGATTATCACGCCACTTCCGTGGCAAACTTTTGCACTGCCGTTCTCAGGTGGCATGCCCTCCAATTCCCCTGCCGGTCGCTGCCACCCTGCCGGTCAGGGGGCCATGATTAGCTTGATAGAGCCGCGAATCTACGCGTCATGGACAGGGAAAGGAGGTACATCGATGCCAAAACGAGAACGCCTGACGGAGAAACTTGTGCGGGAGGCTATCCCAGCCGAGGGGCGGGATTATCAGATCTTCGATGACGACATCCGCGGCTTCGCGGTCTGCATCTATCGGGGCGGTGGGCGCGCCTTCACCTTCGATTATCGTGTGGCTGGGCGGCAGCGCCGCATGACCTTCGGCCGCTGGCCAGAATGGAGCGTAACCGCCGCCCGGGAGCGCGTGCGTGAACTTCGTCGCGATGTCGATCTTGGTGGGGACCCGCTTGGCGATCGCGATCAGATCCGTGAAGCAGCGCGTGTGCAGGATCTGATCGATCGCTATTTGAAGGAGCATTGCGCCCGATTGTCGCCAACAAACGCCTCTGACCAGAGGTCGATGATGATGAAGCTGGTCGCCCCACATTGGGGCAAGAAACTGGTGACAGAAATCACCAAGTCGGATGTCGAGAAACTCTTAGCAAAGATCGCTGAGGGCAGGGCGCGGCCGCATAAGGACAAGCCCAACAACCGCGCCCGGAAACTCCAGCCCTCGAAGCCAACCCCAGTGCGGGCGAACCGCGTCGGCGAAGCGCTGCGCAAGATGTTCAACCTTGCGGTCGAGTGGGAGATGCGTGCCGATAATCCTGCCAGCAGCTTCTATCGCCGGATCGAGAATGCCCGCGAACGCTTCCTGACCAAGGATGAGATCGACCGTCTGGCCAAAGCACTCGATGCCGACGAGGATCAGCGCGCGGCCGGCATCATCCGGATCTGCCTTCTGACCGGTGCGCGTGTTGGCGAGGTGCGTCAGTCGCGGTTTGAGCAGTTCAACCTCGACTTAGGCATCTGGACCAAGCCCGCAGCCACCACCAAGCAGCGTAAGGTCCACCGCGTACCGATCTCGGACGAGGTCGCTGCCATTGTGCGCCAGCGTCATCTGTTGGTCCCGAAAGGCAATCCTTGGCTTTTCCCGGGCGATGTGCCTGGTCAACCTGTCCGAGAAATCCGCCGGTTTTGGCGGCGTATCCAAGTCGCAGCCGAAATTGGCGATGCGCGGATCCATGATCTTCGCCACACCTTCGCATCGCTCTTGGTCAGCGGCGGGGCATCACTTGAGATGATCGGTAAGCTCTTGGGCCATACCCAGATGCAGACGACACAGCGCTATGCGCATCTGCTCGATGCACCGCTGCGGGCCGGGCTAGATGCCGTGGCCAGTGCGGTCCGCCCACGGCTGAAGGTCGTGCATGACCAAGAGCTCGGCCGGAAGATCGCCTGAGGGGCTGTTCTTCTTGGGCCGCCTTCTCTCAGGCGGTTACTGGCATCTTGGTCAACTCTCGCCAGATTGGGGTGATCCGGCGGCGGATCGACCGTTCGTCTGGCACCTCATTGCCGTTGGAATGTGTAACGAACCATTCCTGCATTTCTGCGACGAGCTCGCCTTGCGAGGCGGGCAGGCCGCGTTCATGAATGCGAAGGGCCACGGCTTGCAGCATGCCTTCCCAGTCGTAAGGTGAGGTCGACCCATTGCTGCCGCTTATCCGCCGGAACAGTTCGTTCTTTTCTTCAAAGTGGTGGACCTGTTGCCCGGCAATTAGCAGGTCTGCCACCGATACTTCCACGCCCGCGACAGGATCGGTGATCAGCTGCCAGTCGGGGTCTGCCTTCGAACGGACCCGGCGCACCCAGGCGGTCTGCGGCCCGGTCCCGCTGCGGCGGAACATCGGCAAGATGTCGAACGCGGAAATGATCACCTCGCCCGCGACGACCTTCTCGCCACACATCGCTGGGGCAATCCCGGTCAGGATGTCGAAATGCCCGGCCACGGACCAGCCGGCAACATCGGCAATGGTATAGCCCCAACGCGCAGCAACTTCATGGACGGTGTAAAACTCTCGTTTTGGCAGCTTCATGGTTCTTCCTGTTCTGACGCATCGACAGCAGATTTGTCTGAGGCGTTCTTTGTTTGCGGTATCGAGCGGAAGAACGGCGCGAATCCCGGCAGGGCGGGCACCGCTCTGTGCCGCAAGGGAAGCTTGCAACAGGATCTCCGGTGGCGATCGATGGCACGAGAGTATCTCTCGACACTCGTAGCGCTGCGGTCACGAGGTCAGTCACGGTCTGTTCTAGACGGTGACCCATGTCATCGCCGAGCAGGTTGAAGATGTCTCGCATCTCTTGGCCACGCCGGGTCGTCCGGTGATCGTCGACGCCAATGATGGTCGCGCCGATGAATCCAAGCGCCCGGTTGGGGGCAGTGTGCGGTCCTCGGCACGGCCCCCCCGTGAGCAGGCACAGAAGCTGTTCCCGAGCCGGGATTTTCATTGAATGGGTAGGCAACCCTCCAGCATCTCGAGAATCTTACAGTCTAGAAAGCGTTGTCGTCATCCGTGGCAGAGGTCTGTCCTCTGGCTGACATTCAGCAGCGCACCCGCCCCCCTTCGCTCTCACCAAAGCCCTTCGACCAGTGCCCGTACCGCCTCTGCGGCAGGAGAGAGGCCCTGCGTTCGCGCTACAATCTGGATGCAAGTCAGCGGCAGGTCCGGCAGGCCACTCAGCGGTGCCAGATCCTGCGGGACGGTTCCCGCAGCCATGACCGTGGCCGCCAGTCCGGCAACAACAGCCGCATGGATGACCTGACCCGATGCACTAACCAAAGCCAGTCGATGTGGCTGCGTCAATATTGGCAATGCGGCGGCGCGAAATGCACAACCCTCGGGAAAAAGCGCCAGCGGCAAGACGCCATCCTCCGGCATCTCAAAGGCAGGTGCTGCGACCCAGAGTAGCGGTGGCTTGGTCAGGACGCTCGCCATCGGCAGAATCTCGGGCAGGGTGACGACCGCCATGTCGAGCGCGCGCGCCTCTACCTGCCGACACAGGTCGCGGCTGAGACCTGTCAGCACTGAAATCTCCACCCCAGGAAGACGCTGCCGCATTGTGCGCCAAAGCTGCGGTAACATAGGCAGAACGTAATCTTCCGCGATACCGAGCCGAACGCTGCCTATGACTCGGCCCCGCGTCACCCGGGCAATAAGTCCGTCATGGGCATCCACCACCGCCTGCGCCTCAGCCCGCAAATCCTGACCGGCGCGGGTCAGTGTCACATCATGGTAATCGCGACGGAACAGCGAAACGCCCAGCAGCGCCTCCAGTTGCAAGATGCGCTGCGACATCGTTGCCTGCGAACAGCTTAGCCGTGTCGCAGCGCGCGAGAAGCTACGTTCCGCCGTGACGGTCAGGAAAGAGCGCAGGAGCTTGGTGTCGATGTCATGCATAGCATTGGATAAACCAATACCAGCTAGAAGTGAATATTGTTTTACCGATGCCAGTTCAGAGGGCTATCCCACAATGAAACAGGAGGATTTCATGAAGGTTGGTTTTATTGGCCTTGGCACCATGGGCGGCAACGCTGCCAAGAATATCATCCGCGCGGGGTTCGAGACCGTCGTCCATGACCTTCGACCTGAGGCGGCGAAGGATCACCTCGAGATGGGTGCAATCTGGGCTGACTCCCCGAAAGCTGTGATCGATCAGGTGGATTGCGTCGTCTCGATGGTATTCGGCCCGCCACAATGCGAGGCCGTTTTGAGAGGGCCAAACGGGCTGATCCATGGTGATTGTGCAGGCAAGATCTGGATCGACATGACCACATCGTCACCGAAGTTCATGCGCGAGTTGGTGAAGGATTTTGTCGCCAAAGGCGGCAGAGCGGTCGATGCGCCTGTGACTGGCTCAGTCGATGCCGCGATCCGCGGCGATATGCCGATGTTCGTGGGTGGGAGCGATGCCGACATTGAGACCATCCGCCCGGTGATCGAAGCGATGGGTCAACTGCGCAAGGTAGGGCAGTACGGCAACGGATACGTTGCAAAGCTGGTCAACAACCAACTTTGGAAAGTTCACGCCGCGGCAATAGGCGAAGCCATGGTCTGCGCCAAGATCGCGGGAATCGACCCAGCTGTCTGGTGGGACGTCATGAAAGGTGGCGCAGCAGACAGTTTCGTCCTGTCGCACGACGTGCCCTCGATCTTCGCTGGTCATTACGATCCATCCTTCCCGATCAAGCTCTGCCTTAAGGATCTATCGCTGATCAAGGAGTTGATGGATGACACTGGCGTGCGGTCAGAGATGACGGATGCCACCCATGCCCGCTTCCGCGAGGCCGGTGCGCGTTATGGCATGGAGGCAGGTGAGATGACCGTCTGCAAATTGATCGAAGAAGACGCAGGAATTGACCTGCGGGTGAACGGTGAATGGGTGGCGCCTTGGGAAGTAAAGCACAACTGAGTTCTATGCGCGCGCCCGCACGGCATCATACGGAGCAATCTTGAAATGCGCTGGAACAGAGGGTTCAGCCTACCAATCAGGTTGGAATCCCTCATAAGCAGACGCACCCAAAATCGAGGGCGCCAGCTTTCGTGGATTGATGTGTTCACCAATGGTGCCGGAGCTACAGCAACTTGAGCGCTTCCTAGATCACTATTTTTGAGATACCCAACTTCTGGTGATCTGAAACTGAAGGGGGTTACACGCTAAATGCGTGCGCTTCTTCTCGGTGCATTGGAGCGGGCGGCTACGGCAAGCCCATTGCTATCAACCCCGCTTATATGGTCAGCTTGTAAGGCAATCCGCGAAAGGAGTGCCGGATGTCACCTACAAATCATTCTCTGCTGAACGAAGATCCTTGGACATTGGACCGCGATCACGCCGTACACCCTTGGGTAAACTTCGGCGCCTTTGAGCAGCAAGGTTCACTCGTTATCAAACGCGGAGAAGGGTGCCAGCTTTGGGATGTTTCCGGCCGCAGTTACTTCGACGCGATCGGGGGTATGTGGTGCACCAATATCGGTTTGGGCCGGCGTGAAATGGCGGATGCAATTGCCGATCAGGCTTTGCGTTTAGCCTATACAAATTACTTCTGCGACGTGACCTCCGACACCACCGCACGCCTTGCAGGGAAACTGGCCAGCCTGGCGCCAGGTGATCTCAATCGAGTTTTCTTCACGACCGGGGGCTCGACGGCAGTGGAAACCGCCGTGCGCACCGTCGCCTATTATCACCATTGCCGAGGGAATCCGCAGAAGTCTGGTATCGTCGCGCGTGACAACTCCTATCATGGGTCCACCTACCTTACCCAATCAGTCGGCAAGCGTATGGGCGACCGTGTGGAGGAGTTTCGCTATCAGCATGAAGGGATTTGGCATCTTTCTGCGCCCTATCTCTACCGGCGCCCGGCAGGCATGAGCGAAGGCCAGTTCTGCGACCATCTTATTGCAGAGTTCGAAGCCCTGATCGCCACAGTTGGGGCAGAGCGCATCGGTGGCTTTATAGCCGAGCCCATTCAGGCCTCTGGGGGCATTTTGGTGCCGCCAGAAGGTTATCTGCGCCGCATGTGGCAGGTGTGCCAGCGGCACGACATCCTGTTCATCGCAGATGAGGTTGTCACCTCATTCGGCCGATTGGGACACTGGTTCGCCTCATGGGACGAGTTTGGAGTGCAGCCGGACATGATTGCAACGGCCAAGGGGCTGACCTCCGGGTACCTTCCGCTTGGCGCGCTTTTGATGTCTGAAAGGATATGGCAGACGATGGCCGAAGGCGGGCACCGCTGGTTTACGACGGGCTTTACCTATTCGGGCCATCCCGTCGCCTGCGCCGCCGCGCTCAAATCAATCGAGATCATTGAACGTGAGGATCTTCTGGGAAATGCGGCGCGGGTCGGGCAATACTTTGAAACGCGACTTGCCGAACTCGCAGAGTTGCCGCTTGTCGGCAATGTGCGGGGCCGAAAGCTCATGCTGTGCGTGGAAACGGTGGCTGACAAGCAATCCAAGGAACTCTGGCCTGATGAGGTGGGCGAAAGCAAGCGCATAGCTAATTACGCCGAGGAAATGGGTCTAATGGTCCGGCCGCTTGGCCATCTGAATGTGATGAGCCCTGCGTTAACGATCACGGAAACACAGGTCGATTTCGTCGTGGAAACATTGGAGAAGGCTATACGCCGTGTGACTGACGATCTGGTTCGAGAGGGCTATCGCATTATAGATTGACATTACAATGTAGCATATCGAAGCTTCGGGGATCCGCAGGTGCTGAGGGGTAGAGCAAAGGGCTGTCGCCATCAGGTTCACTGCCAAGATACGACTTGGGGGCTGAATGACTGTTCAATTGCCGTTTCGTACAAAGCCGATCCCAAATGAGTGGGACAGGTCAGGTCTACCTGCCTGGACTTACCATTCGCCGGAGATTTTCGAATTAGAGCGCGATCTCGTGTTCCTGAATCATTGGCAGGTAGCAGGTCATGTCAGCGATCTGCCAAAACCCGGCGACTGGTTGGCCTTCGATATGCTGGGCGAAAGGGCCGTGGTGATGCGTGGCCCCGATGGGGAGGTGCGTGCCTTCCACAATCTGTGCCGCCACCGCGGCGCTCGTGTGGTCGATGGCCCGCAAGGACATTGTAGCGGCGCAATCGTCTGCCCCTTTCACGGATGGGTTTACAATCTGGATGGCTCTTTGCGCGGTGCAGCGCGGCCTGATAGTTTTGGCCAATTGGACCGCGGTAAATTCCATCTCAAGCCTATCGAGATGGAAATATTCCATGGCTTCATTTTTTTGCGCTTTCACCCCGGCCCACAGCCAGCCATCGCCACCCTTTTGGCCCCGTTTGTGGAGGATTTCGCCGCCTATGGCAGCGCAGAGCTTGAGTCTGATGGGCAACTGAATTGGTCGAGTGCACTGCCAGTAAACTGGAAATCTGTGCGGGACGTAGACAATGAAGGCTATCATGTCGCGCTGGCACACCCCTCACTTCAAGAGCTTTATGGCCGTGCCTATTCTGACCATCAACTCGCGGATGGCGTGAGCTTTTCTCGCGGTGGCTTCGGTGACAAAGCCGGGCGGCGATGGTCGGTGAAAGAATACATCAAGCTTTCCCAAGACCCGCCCGGTCTGCCGCCGCATCTTCGGAAGTCTTGGACATATTACGGGCTTTTCCCGGCAATGGTGATCGCCTTCACCCCGGAATATGCCCAGTTTTATCGGGAGATTCCGTTGTCGGTAGGCCACACCCGATTGATGGGCCGCGCTTATCGCCGTGCGGGGGAAACGAGGCAGCAACGTCTGGCACGCTATCTTGCAATGCGGATCGACCGCGACACCTCGGTCGAAGATCAACAGCTGACGATCTGGTCCAATGAGGCGATGAAAAGCGATGCGTTTGACGGGTTCCACCTATCAAATCTCGAATACGGGCTGCGCGCGCACCATGACATGCTGCGCAGTCGCATCCCGGTCATGACATTGAAGAACGCGCCTCACGGAGCTGAAATCGCAAGGCTAAACGCAGAAATGCTTGGCAGGAACTGAATTACACGCAACCATATGCCTGAAGCCCAAAAGGGTGAGGCCAACGGAGAATACCCATGACGCTAACCCGCCGTTCTGTTCTTCTTAGCCTTGGTGCAACCGGTTTTTCAGCTCCATTCGTTCGCCCGTCCTGGGCACAGTCCGGCAGTGTCAACGTCTATAACTGGGCCGATTACATCGGCGAAAGCACCATCGCCGACTTCAGCGCGGAAACGGGGATCGAGGTCGTCTACGACCTTTATGCATCAAGCGAGGAGGCGCAGGCCAAGGTCCTTGCCGGGGCTACCGGATATGACGTGGTGTTGCAGTCTGGCCTGACCTTGCCGACCATGGTGTCAGCGGGGGTGTTCCAGCCCTTGGACAAAAGCCGCCTGACTGGGTGGGGCAATCTTGATCCAGAGATTCTGAAGATCGTGCAAGGCTTCGATCCCGGCAACACCCACGGCACGCCCTATACCTGGGGCTCCGTGGGCTTCACGTTCAATCGGGGGCTTGTCTCGCCCCTTTTGCCGGATGCAGATCTCGCCTCTTTGTCAACATTGCTTGACCCGGCAAATGCTGAAAAACTAAGTGGTTGCGGTTTTTCGTGGCTGGATAGCCCGACTGATGTCGTGCCAATGGTTCTGAAATATTTGGGCATCGACCCGGACACCGCGGGCGAGGCAGAATACCGCAAGGCAGCAGAGGCCATAGCGCCGATCAGGCCCTTCATTACGACGTTTGATAACACCAATCATCTGACTACCCTGCCGAATGGAGAGCTATGCGTTGCCGGAAGTTGGTCGGGTGATTATGGCGTTGCAAAGACCCGCGCAGCGGAGGCTGGAATCGAGATCGACCTAGCATACTTCGTGCCGAAGACGGGGGTGCCGGCCTGGTTTGATCTTTGGTGCATGCCGACAGACGCTCCGAATGTCGAAAACGGTCTGCGGTTCATTGACTATCTCCTCCGCCCCGACGTCATTGCAAAATGCACAAATTACATTGGCTACGCGAATCCCAACAAGGCGGCTACGGCGCTTGTCGATCCGGCAATCTCGTCTGACCCTGCCGTCTACCCGGATGCTGAAACGCTTGCGCGGCTCTATACTCCCAAGCCGCAAACCGCAGAGCAAGAGGAGGCTCTGACCCGTATTTGGACCGAGATAAAGACAGGTGGGTGAAATTTCGGAACCATTCCTGCGTCTCGAGGGCGTCTGCAAGTCATTCGGCGCCTTTCAGGCCGTTCGCAATGTTAACCTGACAGTATCAAGAGGAGAGATATTTTCCCTTCTGGGCGGCTCTGGTTGCGGCAAGACCACGCTGCTGCGCATCCTCGCGGGTTTTGAAACGCCGACATCCGGGCGCATTTTCCTTGATGGCCGGGACATGGCGGCGGTACCGCCCTGGGATCGGCCGGTCCATATGATGTTTCAGTCCTACGCTCTGTTTCCCCATATGACGGTCCAAGACAATATCGCCTACGGGCTGAAACATGAACCGATGACGGCTTCTGTCCGCAAAGAGCGCGTTCAGGAAATGCTTGACCTGGTGCAGTTGGCGGGCCTTGCTAAACGCAAGCCGCATCAGATTTCCGGCGGGCAGCGGCAACGGGTGGCGCTTGCCCGCGCACTCGCGCGGCAGCCCAAACTCTTGTTGCTCGATGAGCCTCTGGCGGCGCTAGACAAGAAGCTGCGGGAACATACCCAGTTCGAACTGATGTCGATTCAGGAGCGCACGGGCGTTACCTTCATCGTCGTTACTCATGACCAGGATGAGGCGATGACCCTGTCTGATCGTATAGCCGTCATGGAGCGCGGGGAGGTGAGGCAGGTTGGCAGCCCGACAGAGATCTACGAATATCCTAACTGCCGCTTTGTTGCCTCTTTCATTGGCTCCATAACCTCGTTTGACGCCACGGTCCGCGAGAACTTTCTGGAGGTGCCTGACTTGGGTATTGCGGTGCAGGCAGAGCGTGTTCCTTTCCCCTTGGGGCAGAAGGTCAGCCTAGCAATCCGTCCCGAAAAGCTGCGGATCAGCCGAAGTCGCCCTGACGGTCCCAATGTGGTGGAAGGAATCGTGAAGGATCTGGCCTATTTCGGGAAAGACAGTCTTTACCGGATCAGCTTGCCGTCAGGCGTTCTGGTGCAGGCCCATGCGGTCAATCACATGCGCGCCGACGAGGCGGCGCGTGTGGCAGACTGGGCGGACAAGGTTTGGCTTTCCTTCGACCCAGCCGCGGCAATCGTGCTGGAGGCTTAGGATGATCCGAGCATGGTTCGATCGTCGGGGCTGGTCAGATCTGGTTGTGGCCTTGCCCTATCTCTGGCTTGTCATCTTCTTCCTGCTGCCCTTTTCCATCGTGCTGGCCATCTCGATTGCAACCAAGACGCCGACCGCACCGCCCTTTTCCTTTGGCGGGCAGTATCCGCTGGTCAATCCCGATGCCTATGTCCGGCTGTTCGGCGATCCGCTCTATCTTCGGGCCTTCCTGACATCCCTGATGAATGCCGGTATGGCGATGCTGCTTTGTCTCTTGCTGGGCTACCCGATGGCACTGGCTCTGACGAGGGTTTCGCGGGCGCGGCGCAATCTGCTCTTGATGCTGATAATCCTGCCATTTTGGACGTCATTCCTGCTTCGAGTCTATGCGTGGATGGGGCTGATGGGCAAATCAAGCTGGTTCAATGCCACCTTGACCGAGGTCTGGAATTGGCTGGTTCCGACGCATTGGATGGTAGCTTCCATGCCGTTAATGCATTCGAATTTCGCCGTGGTCCTGGTCATGGTCTATACTTACCTTCCCTTCATGATTCTGCCACTTTACGCCAATCTCGAACGGCTTGACCTGACCTTGAACGAGGCGGCGCTGGATCTTGGTTCGCGCCCCTGGCAGGTCTTTCTCGACATTACCCTGCCGCAATCTATGCCCGGCATCATTGCCGGAGGGTTGCTTGTCTTCATCCCCGCCGCAGGAGAGTTAGTGATCCCATCGCTTGTCGGCGATGCGGGTCAGCCGATGATCGGCAGGCTGATCCTAGACCAGTTTTCATCCGCCCGAGACTGGCCTATGGCCTCTGCGGTGGCGGTTGCGCTATTGGTTCTCATGGTCGGGCCGACCATGCTTTACAGCCATTATCAGGCGCGAGCGGAGGGGATGAAGTGATCCGCAGACCGCTGTTCTTGTTGACGATCCTGACATTTGGCTTCGCATTTCTCTATGTCCCGATCTTCTCGATGATCGTCTATTCGTTCAACGGTTCACGTCTAGTAACCGTCTGGGGCGGGTTCTCGACCAAATGGTATGAGGCCCTGTTCCATAACAAGCAGGTGATTGCAGCCCTGATTTTGAGTCTGAAAATTGCTCTGGTCTCCTCGACGCTCGCCACCATACTCGGGACATTGGCTGGGATCGCCCTTGTGCGCTTTCGGGCTTTCCGCGGCCGAACGCTGTTTTCCGGCCTGGTGACGGCGCCCCTCATCATGCCAGAGGTCATTACGGGCGTGTCCTCTCTCATATTCTTCATTCTCTTAGCCCAATGGATCGGTTGGCCCGGCCAGCGGGGATTTGCCACTATCACTCTAGCCCATATCACCTTTTCCATGGTGTTCGTCACAACGGTCGTTCAGGCCCGATTGCTGCAGTCCGACCGTGCTATTGAGGAGGCGGCGATGGATCTGGGCAGCCGACCATGGCAAGTGCTGCGCGACATCACGCTGCCAGTCATCTCTCCTGCCATCTTTTCGGGCTGGCTTCTGGCTTTCACGATATCCCTTGACGATGTGGTGATCACCTCTTTTACAACCGGTCCTGGCTCGACAACGCTGCCACTCTTGATCTGGTCGAAAGTTAAATTGGGAGTGACGCCCGATATCAATGCGCTCGCCAGCCTCATGGTGGCTGCTGTCGGTTTTGGAGTTGTCCTCGCCGGTTGGATCATGAACCGAAATGAGATCCGCCGACTGCGCGATGAACGGCTCGCCTATCGAGAAAACACATGAGTGCTGTTCTAGGCATCCCGCCCGGGCCAGGCGCCGGGCGTGTGCGCTATGCGCGTGCGATGGCGCTTTATGCCGCGGGCTTTCTTAGCCCCGCGCAGCTTGAGGTTTACCGCGTTGCCGCCGCCGATGATCGCTCGCCCCCTGATAAGGTGTTCGAGGACCATGATATACCGCTGCCGCGACCGGACAAAGGTGAACTCGCAGCCGCGGCGCGTATCGAAACCCATGCAGCCCCGACTGGCCCTCAGAGTATTCGAAAGGACACGCCATGACCTTCTCAGCAGACGACCGGAAGATCCAGAACATTCACCATGCTACGTACGCGCCGTTCGTCTATCCGGATGGCCTAGCTATGGGTGATTCCATATTGCAACTTGACCCAGACAAGCCTCTTGGGGAGGGTTTTCACATTTACCGCATGCCGCCCGGCATGACGACACGGCGTCACATCCACAATGGGCACGAGCAATTCCTCGTGCTGGAGGGCGAGCTGATCGAGGATGATGGCACCATCCTGAAACCGGGAGACATGGTTTTCTACCGCAACGGGACCGAGCATCACTCGCGCACGACGAAAGGCTGTCTTCTTGCAGTGCATATCGTTGGGCCGGAGATATCCACCCAATAGTCTGTTCGGCTTCTCCTCGTAGCATATATAAGCTAGAAAACCTCATGCGCGTGCTCTCTGCCCTGCTGTTGTCGCTTGTCCTCGCCATCGCTTCGGTGGCGATGGCAGTTGCGCGCGGGCAGGCGCCGATGGGTCCGATCATCACCCTTTGCACTGATGGTGGGACTGTTAGCGTTACGCTTGACGCCAATGGGGCCCCTGTTTCCACGCCTTCGCATCTTTGCCCCGATTGCCTTGGCGCAGCCGCTATCTTTGACGTGACTGCGCCCTATCAGTTGACTGCACCGATACATGTTGCGCGTGCCTATAGAGGGATCGACCCACAGCGCACATTGCCGGGGAGGGCATACGTCAGCGCTCGGGCGCGTGGGCCGCCGACTTTTTCTGTCTGATGCATCCTTCTTCCGATACTTCATATAGAAAGATAAAATCTATGACTCGTCTCACGACCCTGCTCGCTGCAGCAGTTTCTCTACTTGCATTTCCGGCCTTCGCCCAAGACGGCGTGCAGATTAATGACGCATATACCCTTACTATGGGAGGTGTTGGCGCCTCAGGCGCAGTGTTTCTCGAAATTACCAATCATGCGGCAGTCGATGATCGGTTGATCGACGCCAAATCCGATGTCGCCGAAAAGGTCGAGCTGCATACCCATAAGGATGACGGAAATGGCGTGATGCAGATGCTGCATGTTCCCGAAGGCTTTGTTATTCCCGCCCATGGTGCCCATGCGCTGGAGCGCGGCGGCGACCACGTTATGCTGATGGGCTTGAAACAAGAGCTTAAGGATGGCGACATTGTTGCCCTGACATTGGTCTTTGAACTAGCGGGCACAGTCCAAATCGAAGCTCCTGTTGACAACACACATGCCGTGAATGGTGGTGCGGGTCACTCCGCCCATAAGATGGCTGAAGGAGCAGAAATGGACCACTCCATGCATCAAGGCCATAGTGCAGCGCATGCGGTCGACACTTCCAATATGACCGATCCTGAGGCGATCAGGACCATTATGAAGGCTCAGTTCGACACCCCGGAAAATCCGCTGACCGTAGAGCCGGTGATTGTAGAAGGGGACAATGCAATCGCGGGTTGGGCGCAAGGTGGCAAGGGCGGACGAGCTCTCTTGGCCCGCCGGCACGGCACGTGGGAAATCGTACTCTGCGGTGGCCCCGATCTGAGAATGCCTGAATTCCTGAGCCAACACGGTGTCAGTGCCGCACAGACTCTGTCAAAGATGTACAACAATGCTGAAGACAACCTTGGAAACGAGAAGACCAAGCTATTCTCATCCTTTGAAGGCGTCGTGATGATTTCACCTCTGCCTTAAATTGGCAGCTGGGGGGCTTTGGGCCCCCCATTTTTGACGAGATTGTGCTACAAATTTGGATCAGCGGTTATGTTAGGGCAGACCATTCGCATTGTGCCGAGCCGGTACATCGCGGCACCCTAGTCACGACGGGCTGAATGCGGACATTCGCTGCAACCTTTTTTAGGTCCGGGTTGGTTGGAGCGTGCATGAAATGCATAACCGTCGGTCAAAGGTCTCGAGTTCGCGATTATACTTGAGCGGGAAGGCTCGTTTACATCAACGCCACATCAACAGTCGAAAGTGGTTTGAAAACAATTGCCTATGGTCCGCCGTCCGTGAGCGTGGTCGAATGTTGGGAAAGAAAATTTGTGAAATCAAAGAGTTATCGGCTAAATCTCTGATTTCCATAAGCTATTGGAATCGTTGAAGTTTCGGCTCATAACCTGAAGGCCGCAGGTTCAAATCCTGCCCCCGCAACCAAA
>Ga0172369_10006440_pt1 | contig 13985 bp, 7 predicted proteins | sample LakKiv25m_FD_114539 | JGI IMG/M metagenome (GOLD analysis project Ga0172369, IMG submission 114539) | Freshwater microbial communities from Kabuno Bay, South-Kivu, Congo - kab_022012_11.25m | ecosystem: Environmental > Aquatic > Freshwater > Lake | place: Democratic Republic of the Congo...
GACGCTGGTGCGCGTGCTGCTGGTGCCGGCGACGATGCGGCTGTTTGGCGCGGCGAACTGGTGGGGGCCGCGGCCGGTGGCGTGGCTGCGCAAGCGCTGGCGCGGACGGCACCATCCCGTGGCCTGGTGAGCGGCAGGTGAAGGGACCCGGCGGCGCCACGCGCTGCGCGCTGGAGAGGCTCAAAACGCCAACGAAGTCAGTCTTGACCGCACACGCTCCAAAGCGTAGCGTGCCGGATCTGATCGCGTGGAGCGTCGCGGGTCCCGGCCGCCGAGCCATTCATCGCAAGGCATTCATCACAAGGGAGAACGTTGGCATGTGCGCACGCAGGGCAACGGCACGGGTGTTCCTGGTGTTGGCCATGGGATGGCTGGCCGGCTGTGCCTCGCCGGCCGGCCAGGACGATGCGGCAGGCGCGGACGCGTCGGACGCACCAACTTTGACGGACGCGACCGACAGCAGCCCGGTCAGCGATGTCCAGTCTGGCGATTCCGGTGCGATCGACACAATCGCGGCGGACGGCGTCGATGTTGCCGTGGACCTCGGCAGTCCGGCGACCGTCTGCACGTGCGGCGACCTGTTGTGCGACGCCGCATGCAACGAAACGCTGGCCACGTGCCCGGCCGACTGCCGGGTGTGCAACGATGGCATCTGCTCGCCGGGCGAGTCGCCCAAGACCTGCCCGGTCGACTGCTGCGGCGGCTGCGGCGACGGCAAGTGCAAGGGCTACGACTGCGGCGAGAACCCGACCGTCTGCCCGGCCGACTGCGGCACCGCTTGCGGCAACCAGACCTGCGACAAAGGTGAGTCGCCAGCCAACTGCCCCGCGGACTGCAAGACGCAGGTGTGCGGCAACGGCAAGTGCGAGCCCGAGGACGGCGGCAAGGCCTGCCCACAAGACTGCGGCAAGAGCTGCGGCAACTGCCTGTGCGAAGGCGGCGAGGACACGGAGTCATGCCCCGGCGACTGCGGCTATTGCGGCGACGGCGTGTGCAGCGTGTGCGCCGGATTGGGCGAAACCGTGGCAACTTGCCCCTCGGACTGCAAGAGCGACGAGTGCGTGAGCGGCTGCAACGACGGCTGGGACTGCACAGCCGACAGTTGCGCATCGGGCGGCGCTTGCGTGCACGTACCGGGCGCAGCGCAGTGCAATGACAACAATCCGTGCACAGACGACACCTGCGATGCTGTCTTGGGGTGCGTGGGCACGCCCCATACCGCTGCGTGCAGCGACGGCAATGACTGCACGGTCGGCGACACATGCAGCGGCGGAATCTGCATTCCGGGCGCCGTGACGCCCTGCGACGACAGCAATGTCTGCACCTTCGATATCTGCGTCGCCGCGAGCGGCTGCATCCACACAGGGATGGCGGCGTTTTGTGATGACGGCAACGCCTGCACGATCGGCGATGTGTGCAACGGCCAGGCTGTCTGCGCGGGCCTCACCAAGGACTGCGACGACGCCAAGGTCTGCACGGACGATGCGTGCAATCCTGCGACCGGGTGCACGCACGGGGTCAACACGGTGGCCTGCTCGGACGGCAACGCGTGCACGGTGCTCGACGCCTGCAATGGTGGCGTGTGCCTGAGTGGCGCAGTGACCGGCTGCAACGACGACAACGCTTGCACTTCCGACACTTGCGACGCGGGGCTCGGTTGCCAACACGGCGACATCACGGCGACATGCGATGACGCGAACACGTGCACCGTGGACAGTTGCTCGGCGGCCACGGGCTGCGTGCACGCGGGCAGCACCGCGCAGTGCGATGACGCGAACCCCTGCACGGCCGGCGATGTCTGCCAGGCAAGCGCGTGCACGCCCGGTGCCAACGTCGATTGCAGCGACGACAATGCGTGCACGGTGGACGGTTGCTCCCCGGCGACCGGGTGCACGCAAACGGACAGCACCGGGACCGTTTGCAGCGATGGCAGCGCCTGCACGGGCGGAGACACGTGCACCGCGGGTGCGTGCGTGGGTGGCGCGCCGATCGACTGCGATGACAGCAACTTGTGCACGGACGACAGCTGCAACGCTGCCAACGGGTGCGTGCACGCACCGAACACGGTCAGTTGCGACGATGGCAATGCGTGCACCGGAGGCGATGTCTGCAACAGCGGCAGTTGCCTGGCGGGCGCGAGTCCGGACTGCAACGATGCAAACCCCTGCACGCAAGACGCCTGCAATCCCGCGACCGGCTGCGAGCACGTCGCCAACGGCATCGGCTGCGACGACGGCAACGCCTGCACCGTGATGGACGGATGCGCGGACGGCGTATGCGCAGGCGTGGGGCTCAATTGCTCGGACTCCAACCCATGTACGGACGACTCCTGCAGTGTGGCCACGGGCTGCGCGAGCACCGCCAACAGCGCCGCGTGCGATGACGGAAACGTTTGCACCACCGGCGACGCGTGCCTCGATGGCGCCTGTGCCGGGATGAACGCGGTGGACTGCGACGACGCCAACCCGTGCACGTCGGACCTGTGCAATCCGGCCAATGGCTGCGAACATGCACCGAACACGTCCGGCTGCGATGATGGCGATGCCTGCACGACCGGCGAGAGTTGCCAGAACTCGGCGTGCATGGCCGGCGCACCGATCGTGTGCGACGACGCCAATCCGTGCACGGACGACAGTTGCGATGTCGTGGCGGGCTGCGTGTTCTTGGCCAACGCGGCGACCTGCACGGACGACGACGCGTGCACGACCGGCGACACGTGCCTGGACGGCTCCTGCCAAGGCGGCTCGGCGCGGAGCTGCAATGACGCGAGTCCGTGCACGCTCGACGAGTGCGCTCCCGCGACGGGACTGTGCACCCACCTGGCGATAGCCGATGGCGGCACTTGCGATGACGGCGACTTGTGCACGCAGACCGATTCCTGCCAGGGCGGTACCTGCTTGGGCACCAACGCCGTGGTGTGCATGGCCGCAGACATCTGCCACGAGGCCGGGGTCTGCGATGCCATGACCGGCTTGTGCAGCAGCCCAGCCAAGCCGGCGGGCACGGAATGCCGCAGCGCGGCGGGCGTCTGCGACGCGCCTGAGTATTGCGATGGCTCGGCCAATGGTTGCCCCACCGACGACAAGTTGCCAGGGTTGACGCCTTGCCGCCCCGCAGCCGGTGACTGTGATGCCCCGGAGAGTTGCGATGGCTTGGCCAATTCCTGCCCAGCGGACCAGTTGCAGCCAGCGGCGACGGAATGTCGCGCGAAGGCCAATCAATGCGATGTGGCGGAGTTGTGCACGGGGTCGGGCGCGGCCTGCCCCGCAGACGTGACGGCCACCAACGGAACTTCTTGCGACGACGGCAACGGGTGCACGAGCGGCGACGCATGCCAGGCAGGCCTGTGCTCGGGCGGATCAGCCGTGACTTGTGATGACGCAAATCCATGCACGAACGACGCCTGTGATGTCGGGACCGGCTGCGGCCACACCAACAACACGGCGACCTGCAGCGACGGCAATGCGTGCACGCTCAGCGACGTGTGTGCGGGCGGAACGTGCGTCGGTGGCTCCACAAAGGTCTGCAATGACGGCAACCAGTGCACCACGGACAGCTGCAACCCAGGGCAAGGCACTTGCAGTTTCATCAACAACACCTCGCCCTGCAGCGACGGCAACTCGTGCACGGCCAGCGACAAGTGCTCTGGAGGCGCCTGCGGGGGAACCGCGGTGACGTGCAATGACGGCAATGCGTGCACGGACGACGCTTGCCAGCCGACGACGGGTGGCTGCGTCAACACGGCCAACACGGCACCGTGCAATGCCGACAGCAATCTGTGCACTGTCAATGACGCGTGCCAGAACTCCGTTTGCAAGCCCGGCGCAGCGGCGAACTGCAACGATGAGAATGTCTGTACGACCGACAGTTGCAGTCCCAGCACCGGCTGCGAGAACACGATCGGCGGCACGATTTGCGACGACGGCAACCAATGCACGGCGAACGACCTGTGTCAGTCGGGTTCGTGTGCTGGTGGATCCGCAGTCGATTGCGACGATTTCAATGTCTGCACGACCGACAGCTGCGACGTCTTGATCGGCTGCCTCTATACTGACGGCACCGCGCCTTGCGACGATGGCGAGGCGTGTACGGATCTCGACGTGTGCCAGGCCGGAACGTGCGTCGGCTCGCCAAAGGACTGCGACGATGCCAACGCCTGCACCACCGACGGCTGCACCCAGGGGACGTGCACGAACACCAACAATGAGGACCCGTGCAGCGACGGCGACATCTGCACGACAGGAGACATCTGCGCGACAGGCGCGTGCACGAACACCGGCATGCTCAACTGCGACGATGCCGACATGTGCACGACCGACATGTGCAGCCCGGGCAGCGGTTGCTCCAGCACGCCGAATCAGGGCCCGTGCGATGACGGCGATGCGTGCACGACCGGCGACATCTGCTCGGCGAGCGTTTGCGCGGGCGGCGCAATGCTGAGCTGCAACGATGGCAACATGTGTACGGATGACAGTTGCAGTTCGGCCGTTGGCTGCGTCTTCAGCCCCAACTCTCAGCCGTGCGATGACGGCAACCCGCTGACCAGCAATGACATGTGCACCGGTGGCACCTGCACCGGCATCTGACGATTGCGTGTGAGACACCGCAGGAGATACCGCTGTGACGACACCGACCTACCCTTGGAAGACGCATGGAGTCGCGCTGGCTTGCGCCGCTGTCGTTTTCGCTGGTTGTGCGTCCCCGGTCGCGCCGCAAGAAGATCCGCCGGATGAGGGCGTCGATGTTGCGGACATCCAAGCGCTCGATCTGGCCGCCGACGCGCCGGACGGCAAGGTCGATGTGGCCCTCGACGTGAGCCCGACCACCGCGTGTATGTGCGGGGATGAGGTCTGCGATCCCGGCTGCGGCGAGACGCTGGCCTTGTGCCCCATCGATTGCCACGTGTGCAAGGACGGCGTTTGTTCTCCAGGCGAATCGCCGAAGTCGTGCGCGGCCGACTGTTGCGGCACTTGCGGCGACGGCAAGTGCAAAGGCTACGAGTGCGGCGAGAACCCGACGGTCTGTCCCGCCGACTGCGGCGCCAGTTGCGGTAATGACGTCTGCAACAAAGGCGAGTCGCCGGCCACCTGCCCGGCCGACTGCCAGTTCCAGGTGTGCGGCAACGGCAAGTGCGAGCCCGAAGACGGCGGCCCCAAAGGCTGCCCCGCAGACTGCGCCAAGACCTGCGGCAACTGCGCGTGCGAGGGCAGCGAGGACTGGCTGTCCTGCCCGACAGACTGCGGCTTTTGCGGCGATGGTGTGTGCAGCGTGTGCGGGACGCTCGGCGAGACAGTCGCGACCTGTCCAAGCGATTGCCTGAGCGATGACTGCCGCACCGGCTGCAGCGACGGCTGGGATTGCACGGCGGACAGTTGCGCGTCCACCGGCAGTTGCGTGCACGCCGCCAACGCCAAGATCTGCAACGACGGCAACGCCTGCACCGATGATGCGTGCGAGTTGAACAAGGGCTGCACAGGCTTCGCAAATGCCGCACCGTGCAGCGACGGCGATGGCTGCACCGTGGGCGACGCATGCGGCAAGGGCATTTGTCTGCCCGGCGCCATCACGTCGTGCGACGACGGCAATAGTTGCACGTTCGATGGCTGCAAGCCTGCAGTCGGATGTACGCACACAGCTGTTGCGCTGCCCTGCGACGACGGCAATGCGTGTACGGCAGGCGATGCGTGCACAGTCCAAGGCGTCTGCTCGGGCCAGATGACCGCGTGCGAGGATGCCAACGCGTGCACCGACGACAGCTGCGACGCCGCTGGCTGCAAGCACAGCCCGAACAGCGCGACTTGCGACGACGGCAACCCATTGACCACGCTGGATACCTGCGTGGATGGCACGTGCGTAGGCGGGTAGCGCCTGGCCCGTTCCCTATGCGACGAGAACGAGCTTGCCCACGACCTTGCCGGCACGCGAAAGTTCGTGGGCGCGCTCGGCCTGATCCATCGGAATTTGTTCCTGGATGACGACCTGCAAGCGTCCCGCTGCGAGTTCCTCGACGAGCGGCGTCAGCGTCCGGCGGTTGGGCCGTCCCAGCACCGTCACCGTCGGCCCGGGCAGCGCGATGCTCACGTAGTCTGCGGGTCGCGGCACGACGAGCACGCGCACACCGCCGAGTTTGAGCAATTGGAGGCAGAATTTCGCGGAGTAGACACCGCCGCCAACGGCATCGACCACGACGTCATAGGGGCCGTGACGGGCTGCGGCGGCAAGTACGTCGCCTTGGCCGTAATCGACAGCGAGGCCGCCGAGACGCTCCACCAATGCCACGTTGCGCGCGGAGCATACGCCGACGGATACGGCACCGTGGATCTTCGCCAATTGCACTGCGAAATGGCCCACACCGCCAGAAGCACCGAGGATGAGTGCGCGCGGATCGGGGCGCTGCTTCAGCTTGCCGAGCGCGAACAGGCAGGTCTGTGCCGTCACGCCTGCCACGGGCAGACACGCAGCGTCCGCAAAGGCGACGGCCTGCGGCAAGACGGCACATTGATCGGCTCGCACTTGCACCTGTCTGGCATAGCTGCCGAATTGCTGACGTGAGAAGTCGGTGCCGCCGACGACGCGATCGCCGACCTTCAAGTCCTGGACCGCGGTGCCGACCTGGCTGACTTCACCGGCGAAGTCGACACCGCACACGAATGGACCGCCGGGCCCGAGAATGCGCTGCGCAATGCCGAGCAGTTCGCCTTGCCGCATCTTCCAGTCGACCGGATTGACGCCGGCGGCGCGAACGGTCACCCGGACTTCATCTGCGCGCAGTGGCCGATCGGCGATGTCGACCCAGTGCAAAGGTTCACGGTGTGAAGCAGAAGTCAGGACTTGCATGAGACCTCACGGGGCAGCACAGGCTTGGTGTGTCCGCCCAATGTAGGCCCTCGCCGCCGCATACACAAGGCGGCGTTCAGCGCGCCAGCAACACCATGCCGAACCCCGAGACAAGGCAGGCCGACACGAGGAGCTTGGGTACGTTCAGAAGGCGCAGCCGGGCCATCAGCGACTCTGTCACGCCGACTGTCACCGCGACCACGACCGTACCGGCAACCAGCGTCGCCCAGTCCAGCCATTCGTTGCCGGTATCTGCTGGAAACGCGATGCGCACGACCATCGCCGAGAAAACGAGCAGCTTGAGCGACGCGCCATACAGGATCAGCGCCAGCGACGGCCCGCTGTGGTCGAGCACCATGACCTCGTGGATCATCGTGAGCTCCAAGTGGGTCTTGGGGTCATCGAAGGGCACGCGCGAGTTCTCGACCAGCAGCACGACGAACCAACTCGCCACGACGAGCACGAGTGGCCCGCTGTTCCCGAGCCAGGCCGTGGCCAGACGCGGGCCCATCATGCCGCCGAGTTCGAAGCTGCCTGTCACGCGGGCGAGAATCAGCAAACCGAAGAAAAAGGCCGGCTCGGCCAGCGCGGCGAAGGTGACTTCGCGCGCCGCGCCCATGCCCTCGAATGGGGAACCGGTATCCAGAGCCGCGGAAGTCGTGAAGAAGCGACCCAAAGCCAGCAGGTAGACGAACACCACCGCGTCGCCCGTGAAGCCGATGAGCGGATCGTGACTGCCCAGCGGAATCAGAAGAGCTGCTGCCCATGTCGCTGCCAAGGAGACTACGGGCCCCGCGCGAAACACCCACGTCGTCGTGCGCGAGAAGACCGAGCCCTTGCGCAAGAGGCGTGCGAGATCGCGATAGAGCTGGAAGTAGGGCGGCCCCGTGCGGCCTGCGACCATGGCCTTGGTCTTGCCGATCACACCGGCCAGCAGCGGCGGCAGGCCCAGGAGAAGGAGCAAGTGGATGAGGTTGTGCAGCAGTGTGGTGAGCATCGCAGCAGGCTCCTAGCGCCAGAAGAGCAGCAAGAACACTGTGATAATCATATAGAGGAAGTATGCCTGCGTCCGGCCACGCTGCAGAATGCGCACGTAGGAGAACGCAGTCGCCGAGATGCGAAACACCGGCAGAACGATGCCGTCCAGCAGCGTGTCGCCCACCACGCGGCGATAGCGACTCGAGTGCGGAAACACGGCGGCGAGTCGCGGCGCCTCGATCTTCGGCATGAGGAACAGGTTGAGCATGCTGGTCAGAATCTGGCTGGCGGACGAAGGGCCGTACTGCATCCGCGCGCTCGGCAACGCGTAGCCGCAATCCCACGTGCCGCTCGCGGTGGCGCCGTTCTTGCGCAGGCGGGCGACGAGAAGCCACGCAATGCCGCCGATCGCCAGACACAGACCGAGGCTGAGCAGGCCGAGGGGTCCAAAAGGTACGAGATCGTTCAGCACAGGCAGCTTCGTGCCCGGCCCAGTCCATGTGCGCGCGGCCGCATCCACCATCGGCGCGACAAAAAAGGGCCCAAGGCCCAGCAGCGTGGCCAGCGCCGTCACCACCGCCATCGGGCGCAGCATCAGCGGCCCCGCTTCGTGGGCGTGCGCGTCCACATCGCTGCGCGATTCGCCGAGAAAGAGCGCTCCTGTCATTTGCACGAAGGCCGCCAATGCCAACGCACCGATCAAGGCGAGCGCCGTCGCGGTCATGGCGAGGAGCACCCACGTCGTGCTGTCACGGGTGTTCACGCTGCGAAAAAGTCCAAGATAGACAGGAAGTTCTGCCGCGAGGCCGCCCAGCGGGGGCAAAGCGCAGATGCCGAGGGCGCCGACAAAAAAGGCAATCGCGGTGGACGGCATCTTTTTGGCCAGGCCGCCCATGCGGGCCATGTCGCGGGTACCCGTGGCGTGCAGCACGGAGCCGGCGCAGAAAAATAGCAAGCCCTTGAACAGGCCGTGATTCCAGACGTGGAGCAGCGCTCCGCCGAGGCCCAGCACGATCCACTCGGGACGGCCGGCGCTGCGTCCCAACTGGGCAAGACCGAGGCCGATCACGATGATGCCGACGTTTTCGATGCTGGAGTAGGCCAGGAGGCGCTTCATGTCATGCTGGCCGAGGGCCATGACGATGCCGTAAAGGCCGGTGGCCACGCCGATCGCGAGCAGGATGCCGCCGCTCCGGGGTTCAGGATCCGGGAGGAACATCAGGACGCGCACGATGCCGAAGATACCCATCTTGAGCATGACGCCCGAAAGTAAAGCGGAAACATGGCTGGGCGCGTTGGCGTGGGCGCCGGGCAGCCAGATATGCAGACCGATCAGGCCGGCCTTCAAGCCGAAACCAAGGATGGCAAGCCAGAAAAGCGTTTGAGCCATGCTGTCTGAGACTGCCGCGGCAGGCAGGGGGCCTAGTTCGTAGCTGCCTGAAATCGTTCGCATGAGCGAGAACATGGCGAACAGGCAGAGCGTACCGGCGTGGGTGGCGACGAGGTAGTGCCAGCCGGCGCGACGGACGCTGAGCTCGCTGTCGTCGGCGGTGATCAAGAAGAAGGCGGCCAACGCCATGATCTCCCAGCCGAACAGGAAGGGGATCGCGGAGCGGGCGCTGACGAGCAGCACCATGGCGCCGGTCATGATACCGAGGAAAAGACCGAGCTTGCAGCCGCTTTCGGGATGCTCGCCTTGAGGCCAGTAGCCGAGACCATAGCGCGCGGCGAGCGGACCCAACACCGCGACTGGCACGAGGAACCAGCGCTGGATGCCGTCGAGACCCAGCAGGCGCTGCAGGGCGATGGGGGCCATCGGCAGCGTGAGGTAGCCGGCATCTTCCAGACCCGAGAGCAGCACGGCGCCAAGGGCAAGAGTCCCCGCCAACGTCACGAATGCCGACGCAAATCGCTGACCGACCGCGCTGCGGTTGTCCAGGAAGAGGGCTGGCACGCCGCTGCCGGCCGCGACGAAAACCGCGAGAAGAATTAGGAATTGTGTCATGTCGTCTAACCAGCGCGGCGCGCACGAACGAGAGGCGCGCGCGAGCGGACGGTCGATCGCTCAGATGAAACTGTCAAGATGCTGCACGCCGAGGCCGGCCGGCCGCGGAGCGACCCGCGCCAAGCCTTTTCGCCCCGCTTCGCATCCGCTAGACTTCCCGCGCCTTCGGGCACCTGCTCCGCCCCTCTCCCCCTGCCCGCCAAGACGAGGAACTCCATGACCAGCCTGCGTTCTTCTGATCGCTTCGTCGATCGTCACATCGGTCCGCGCGAGCACGACATCGCTGAGATGCTTGCCTTGTTGGGCCACACGTCCTTGGACGCCTTGACGTCCGCCGCTGTGCCCGCTGCCATCCGCCTGCAAGACGGCCTCAAGATTGGCGAAGGGCTCAGCGAGCAGGATGCCTTGGCGACGATGACCGCCCTGTGCGCAGAGAACGCGCAATACAAGTCCTACATCGGCATGGGCTACCACGACACCGTGACGCCGGCGGTGTTGCTGCGCAATATTCTTGAAAATCCCGGATGGTACACGCAGTACACCCCATATCAGCCCGAAATCTCGCAAGGTCGGCTGCAGGCGCTGCTGAACTACCAGACGATGATCACGGACCTGACGGGTCTCGACATCGCCAACGCCTCAATGCTCGACGAGGCCACCGCCGCTGCCGAAGCCATGACACTGGCCTTTGGTCAGCAGAAAAAGATCAAGCACAACAAGTTCTTCGTCGCTCACGACTGCCATCCGCAGACGATCGACGTGATGCTGACTCGCGCGGCGCCGCTCGGCATCGAAGTCCTGCAAGGTGATCCGGCAACGTTCGACTTTGGCACACCGGTCTTCGGGGCGCTGCTGCAGTACCCGACGACGGATGGCCGCGTCGTGGATTACCGCGGCTTCTGCGCCAAGGCGCACGCAGCTGGCGCGCTGGTGGCATTTGCCTGTGACATCATGGCTTTGTGTCTGCTCGAAGCGCCCGGCACGTTGGGTGCCGACATCGCCATCGGCAACAGCCAACGCTTTGGCGTACCGCTCGGCCTCGGCGGGCCGCATGCCGCATTTTTCGCCACCAAAGACGCCTACAAGCGCGCCATGCCCGGTCGCCTCATCGGCGTGTCCGTGGATGCGACCGGCAAGCCTGCACTGCGGCTCGCCCTGCAGACCCGCGAGCAGCACATCCGCCGCGACAAGGCCACAAGCAACATCTGCACAGCTCAGGTACTTCTAGCCATTATTTCAGGCATGTACGCTGCATGGCACGGCCCCGAAGGGCTGCGCGCCATCGCCACGCGCATCCATGCGTTGACAGCAACGCTGGTCGCATGCCTAAAAAAGCACGGCATTTCGGTGCGTTCTGGCCTATTCTTCGACACTGTGCGCATCGACGTCGGCACGGCCGCGCCAGCAGTCCTCGCCGCGGCGCTGGCGCACCACATCAACTTGCGCGATTTCGGCGACGGCAGCGTAGGTGTAGCGCTGGATGAAGCGACGACAACGGCGGATCTCGCCGCACTGCTCGCGGTTCTGACCGGCGCTGGTGCGACGATCGAGCAGGTCGAAGCGATCGCACGTCAACTGCCGGATGCAGATTTCGGAGTAATGAAGCGCACTTCTCCGTACCTGCAGCATCCGGTGTTCGCCAGTTGCCATTCCGAAACCGACATGATGCGCTACCTCCATCGCCTGCAGTCCCGCGATCTGTCCTTGACGACCTCGATGATCCCCCTCGGTTCTTGCACGATGAAACTGAATGCTGCCGCGGAGATGCTGCCCATCACGTGGTCGGGCTTCGGCAAGCTGCATCCGTTCGCACCGGCCGCACAGATGCAGGGATACCTCAAACTGTTCAAGCAGTTGGAGGCATGGCTTTGCGAAATCACGGGCTTTGCAGGCTGCTCCCTGCAGCCCAATGCCGGTTCCCAGGGCGAATATGCAGGCATGCAGGTCATTCGCGCCTGGCACCGCAGCCGCGGCGATCTGCACCGGGATGTCTGCCTCATTCCCCACTCCGCACACGGCACCAATCCAGCCTCGGCAGCGATGACCGGCATGCAAGTCGTGGTCGTGGCCTGTGATCCCGCAGGCAACATCGATCTGGCCGATCTCGCCGCCAAGGCAGCCGAACACGAGGCACGATTGGCGGCTCTGATGGTGACCTACCCGTCGACCCACGGCGTATTCGAGCATGGAATCAAGGATATCTGCGCACTCATCCACAATCACGGCGGCCAGGTCTACATGGACGGCGCCAACCTCAACGCCCAGGTCGGGCTGTGCCGCCCCGGCGACATCGGCGCCGATGTCTGCCATATCAACCTCCACAAAACATTTGCGATTCCTCACGGCGGCGGCGGCCCCGGCATGGGGCCGATCTGCTGCGCATCGCACCTCGCGGCTTTTCTGCCCGGGCATGCGGTGGTGAAGACCGGTGGAAGCTCGGGTATTTCAGCCATTTCGGCAGCACCCTGGGGCAGCGCCAGCATCCTGCCGATCTCTTGGATGTACATCGCGATGCTCGGCGGCGAGGGCCTCAAGAGGGCCACGCAAGTAGCTATTCTAAACGCGAATTACGTCGCTCGCCGCCTGTCCGGCTACTTCCCCATCCTGTACACCGGTCAAGGCGGGCTCTGCGCCCATGAGTGCATCGTCGACACGCGGACGCTGAAGCCACACGTCGAAGTTGACGACATCGCCAAGCGCTTGATGGACTTTGGTTTTCACGCGCCGACGATGAGCTTCCCCGTGCCCGGCACACTCATGGTGGAGCCGACCGAGAGCGAGTCCAAGGCGGAACTGGACCGCTTCTGCGACGCGCTGATCGCCATCCACGCCGAGGCCGCGAGTATTGCGCGCGGTGCCATTGATGCGAACGACAATCCGCTCAAGAATGCCCCGCATACCGCGGAGATGGTGCTCGCGGCACAGTGGACACACCCCTACTCGCGCGAAGAAGCTGCGTTTCCAGCTCCTTGGACGCGCGTGCACAAATTCTGGCCGGCCAGCGCGCGCATTGACAATGTCTTTGGCGATCGCAACCTCATGTGCTCCTGCCCGCCGACGTCAGCTTGGCAATAGATCGGCGATCGCCCCGCAAGCCACCAGACATCGAAGCGAAATCCAGCAACCTATTGTAACTATAAACCTCTCTTGGCGATCCATCGATTCGCCGGCTCGTGCATTTCGACCTTGACAGGGTGCGCGGTGGAGCCTTTCATGAAGGCACACTGAGCCCGGCCACCGCAAGGGGGCGGCACCCATTCACAAGGAGGAATCGTCATGTGGACGCGATGGTATGATTTCGACCGCAGTTTCTCGGCACTCGATGAGTTCCAGCGGCGCATGGACCGCATGTTCGGCGAATTTCAGCGCGAGTCGCCGCGATTTCCGACATTTCCACGCGCCAACCTCTACGACACCGACACGGCCTACGTGATCCAAGCAGAAATGCCTGGAATGAGCGAGAAAGACGTGGATCTCAGCATCCACCAGGACGAAGTCTGCATCGAGGGCGAGCGCACGCTGGCGCCGCCGACGGGCTATTCCGTGCATCGGCAGGAGCGAGCGCCCTACAAGTTCTCGCGGACGTTCACGTTGCCTGAACCGGTCGATGTCGATGCTGCGACGGCCTCGCTGCGCGACGGAATCCTGGTCGTGGTGGCACCGAAGACGGCGCAAGCCAAGGCGCGGACCATCGAAATCAAGGCCAACTGACAGGGTTGGCATCCTGTGAGCGACGCGAATGTGCGCCACAACCCGCAACTTACGAGATTGAACGACAAGGAGGCAGTGATGGTACAGCAGTCCATGCAAAAGGCCGGGCCGACCAAAGACCTGATGAAGCGCGAGACGACCGCGTTGCCGTTGGTGACGGTCATGCCACTGGTGGATATCTTCGAGAACGACGAGGAATTGCTCATCGTGGCAGAAATGCCCGGCGCCCGCCGCCAGGACCTGGCGGTGAAATTCGTCAACGATACGCTGACGTTGACATGTGCGCGCACGCTGGAAAAGGAAGGATCAGTGTTGTTGGGCGAGTTGCACCCGGCCGAGTACAACCGCAGCTTCGTGATCCCGCGTGGCGTGGATGCGACGAAGATTACAGCTGAACTCAAGAACGGCGTGCTCAACGTCCACTTGCCCAAAGGCGAAGCGGCACGGCCGCGAC
>Ga0172369_10006444_pt1 | contig 13978 bp, 8 predicted proteins | sample LakKiv25m_FD_114539 | JGI IMG/M metagenome (GOLD analysis project Ga0172369, IMG submission 114539) | Freshwater microbial communities from Kabuno Bay, South-Kivu, Congo - kab_022012_11.25m | ecosystem: Environmental > Aquatic > Freshwater > Lake | place: Democratic Republic of the Congo...
CGCTGCCCAACCGCGAGCCGGGCGGCATGCACCTGTCCGCCTTCGGGATGGGCGCGGATCGGCGGTTGTATTTCGCCCTGTGTGCCGGCATGGGCATTGGCCGCTGGGACCCCGAGGAGGGTGAGCCTGCCGAGCTCTTCGTCACCGCCCCTTATCCCGGCGAAGTGAGTGTCTTCGGCGTAGCCGGCGATCGCCTGTATATGGGGTTCGGCGAGCCGTGCGGCGTCATGTCCTTTTATCCCGATCTTCCCTACCGCCTGTTGGAAAATCCCAAGCTGGTCGGCATGACCGGCAAGGGGCAACTGTATCCGGTCGGCCTCATGGCGCAGGTCATGGGCCGGCTCTATTTCGCGACCTGCGCCGACAGGCGGGAAGGCGCGCTGGTGCGCATCGAGCCCTTCGCCGACCAGCTCACCACCTTCCACGGCGTGGTGCCCGGACAGAGCCTGACCGGCGTGGTGGCCGATCGTGTGCACCACCTGCTCATCCTCGGCGGTCGGAGCGATGGCGAGGAGCCGGCTCATGTGGCCTGCTGGTCGCTCGAAACCGAAGAGACCATCCTGCTCGCCACCCCGTTTGCCGGCGCGAATACCGTGTATGTGTGGGCGGCGGAAGGTGGGCGCGCCTTCGTCACCGATGGCGGCGAGCGTCTGGCAATCATCGATACCGCCACCGGCGCCGTGCTGGAAATCGGCGATTTCCCCCTGGGCGCCATCACCTCACTCATCGCCACCCCGCAGGGCGAGCTTTATGGCCTTGCCGGCGGCTGGTTCTTCCACTTCGATCCCATCCAGGGCCGCATCGAGCGCCTTACCGAAGCCGCCGGCGACCACCTCACCCCCGTCCGCCGCGGCCAATTCGTTTACACGCGCGACGGGCGGTTGTATAGTATACAAATCTGGTAACACCTTACACTCATACTCATACTCATTCTCTTACTCATGCTCACGCTCACGGTTCGAAACAGCCGGATTCAGCCGGCGTCTTCAAATACCCCGGCGATTGATCGCCGGGACGGCCCCGCGTGAAACGGCATGGTTCGCCATGAAACGGAACAGGTTACTATGAGTCCCAGAGGTCCCAGAGGTCCCATATGTCCTATAGCAACCGTTTCCGTTCCCCTGCGTATAAATAATCAAGCACGCTCGCGGCGGCACGTATCCGGAGGCAAGCTGATGAGACGCGAAATTTTCATATTGATAATGATCCTGATCCTGGCGCCGGTCCTTGCCGGCGCCCAGGCGAATATCCCGCATGCCCTGGTCAACGGCGTGCTGCTGGATGCGCCAGTCCGCAATGTGAACGGCACGCTGCTGCTGCCCATGCGCGCGGTGTTCGAAGCGCTGCAAGCTGAGGTGCGCTGGTTTCCCGCCGCCCGGCAGATCACCGTCGTGCGTGGCGATGTCACCGTGCAGCTCTGGATCGACCGGCCCGTCGCCATCGTCAACGACCGCGAGATTCCCCTCGCCGTGCCGCCCACCCTGTTCGATAACAACACCTACGTCCCGCTGCGCTTTCCCGCCGAAGCGTTCGGCGGCGAAGTGGAGTGGCGGGGTGCGGAACGCCTGGCCGTCGTCACCCTCGCTCCTCTGACCGAGACACCCGTGATCGAGGTGGATAAAAATACGCCTCGCGCGGCCCAGGTCGGGTTGACCGGTGTATTGGTCTCCCACGCGAAAGCCGACAACGGTGAAACCCTGGTGATCCGCGATCAGCAGACCGGCGCATTGCAGACCGTAACGGTCCCCGCGGGCACGGCGCTCACCCGCAACCGTGAAGCGGCGGCCTTTGCCGGCCTGCTCCCCGGCGACCTGGTGGTCATCACCCGCGACCCGGATGGGAATATCCAGCGGGTGGAGGCGACCTATCAACTGGTCAATGGCAAAGTGGCCGGTTTCGCGGAAGGCAAGCTGCTGCTGGTGGATGGCGGTTTATATCAGGTCAATCCGCAAGCCCGCGCGCTGGATACCGGCGGCAACGTGGTGGGGCTGGCCGATCTGCAGCAAGGCCGCGATGTCACCCTCCGCCTCACCCCCGGCACCATGATGATCTGGGAGATCACCCTGCCGGCGCCCACTCCCGCCCCTGATCCGGTGCATATCGCCAGCGTCACCGCGCCCGGGTATGCCGGGCCGCTCAAGCGCGGCGACACGCTGACTCTTCGGGTCACCGGCGATCCCGGCGCGGACTGGGTGACGGCGCGCGTGGGTGAGGCGATTGTCGGCCTTGAGTTGACCGAGGGCGCACCGGGCGTCTATTCAGGCCGGATCACCCTCGGTCCCGACCTGCCGCCGGCGAATGCGCCGATCTATGCGATCATGTGTCGGGGCACGAAGACCGGCGAAGCGCAGAGCCAGGAGAAGATCATCATTGACATGCAGGGACCGCAGTTGAAAACCCTCGATCCCGGACCGGATGTCGAGCTCTTTGACCCCAATCCGGTCATCGCGGCGGCGCTGAGCGATGACGGCAGCGGCGTCAACCCCGCGACGGTGCATCTGCTGATGAACGGGCGTGATGTCACCGCGGGTGCTGAAGTGACTGATAAAGGGATTCGATATCCCGCCCGCGCGTTGCAGACCGGCGCCACAAAATTCCATCTGGAAGTCGCCGACCGTGCCGGGAATACCACGGTGCGTGACTGGCAGGTGGTCGTCCGCGAACCGGCGGATGAGTACGAACCCGAAATTTACGCCGTCTCCCATGATGCCGTCAGGCCGCTCCGGCAGGGCGACGTGCTGACCATCCGCGTGGCTGCCACTCCCGGCGCAGACCGCATACTGGCGCGCGTGGGTACCGCCATTAACGGCATCGGCCTGGCCGAGCAGGAGCCAGGTCGCTATAGCGGCCAGGTGACCGTCGGACGCGATATCAACGCGGACAACGTGCCGGTCTACGCCACCTTGCGCCAGGGCGACGTGGTCAGGGAAGCGCAGAGTGTCGAGCGCGTCACCATTGATACCAGGCCGCCGCAGTTTACCTTGCAAGTCCCCGCGCAGGCGGAAACCTTTGACCGGAATTATGCGCTGGGCGCGACGTTCAGCGACGACGACAGCGGCATCGATCCCCGCGCGGTGCGCCTGTTCCTCAACGGGCGCGACGTCACCGGTCTGGCAGCCGTGTCGAGCCGCGACATTCGTTACGATTTCCTCAATCTGCCGGTCGGCGCCTCCACCTTCCGCCTCGAGATGGCTGATTACGCCGGCAACGTGACGAACCGCGAGTGGCAGGTTGTTGTGCGGGAGAGACCGCCGCAGATTCTCTCGGTGACGCAGGACGCGAGGGGTATGTTGAAGCGGGGCGATGCCTTCACCATCCGCGTGGTCGGCACCTCCGGCGCGGATGAAGCGCGGGCGCGCATTGGTAATGCCGTCACGGATATCCGGCTGGTCGAGCGCGAGCCGGGACACTATTCCTACCGTGTCATCGTCGATGAAAAGGTCGCCGCCAACGATGTCTACGTCTATGCTGTCTTGCATCGGAATGGCATCGACAGCGAAGAGGTGCGCAGCGATCGGCGCCTCACCATCGACAGCACGCCGCCCGAATGTCTCTCGATCAACCCCCAGCGCAATACGGTCGTGCAAGCCGTCGCGCCGGTGATCGAAGCCACCTACCGCGACCTCGGCGTCGGTATCATGCCGGATAAAGTACGGCTGCAGGTCAACGGGCGGGACGTCACCGCGCAGGCGGTCGTGACGGATCACCAGATCCGCTACACGGCGCAGGGTTTTCCGCTCGGGATGGTCAAGGTCGAGTTGGCGTTGGAAGACCAGGCCGCTAACGTGACCCGTGTCGAATGGGCCTTCACCCTCCAGCTCCCGCCGGCGATCCTGGACATCGCGCATAACGCCGCGAAACCGCTCGATCCCGGTGAATCGGTGAAAATCACCGCCCGGCTGTCGGTCAAGCCGACCAAACTGGAATGGCTGCTGGATGACCGCGTCATCGGCGCGGAGATGACCGGCGGCGCCGATGGCGTCTACGTCTTCTCTTATACCGTCAAACCCGCGGATGCGGCGGGAAAGCATAAACTCGGCCTCCGCTGCACCAAAGAGACCGGGCAGAGCGAAACCACTTATGCCCCGGCGTTGCTGAACATCGCGGAGCTGAAGGTGAAAGACCTGGCCATCACCACGCCGGATGATAAAGCGAAAGCGCCCGACCGTCTCACCGTCGTCGGCGTCGCTGCCCCCCATGCCCGCGTGCGGGTGACCATCGGGGGCTCCTCGAGCATTCTCTTCCGTCGTGAGGAAACCCAGGTCACCACGCTCACCGTCAACACAAACGACGACGGCCTCTGGACCGCCGGCCCCATCGTCCTCCCCGCCGAAAAAAAGGTCCGGCAATTCATCGTCACCGCCGAACTCCTTGACGACAACGGCGCCGTCACGAAAACAGTCAGCATCCGCCTGACCCGCTAAGGCCACGCATGCGCAGGCTCAAATCGGACCCGTCTGACCAGTTCGGCGGGTCCAATTTACCTTTCATCCATCCCCCGAAACTGCGTAAGCGCAGAGGGCTGTCCCAGCCCATTGTACGCAAGTGTCGTTGCCGAACCCAGGTAAACGACGAAAAGTAGTAGGGACTGTCCCCGTCATTTATCTTCCCGCTTGCCGCCTTTCCGGTTGCTTTTCTCACGACTTCACGGTAAATTGGTATCAGTGTCGTAATCCCGGCGTGCCGGATATCCTGTCATCCGAGGTGATCTTATGCGTAACCTGGTAACCGGATTGTTCCTGCTCTTCATCGTCGTTGCCCTCGCGCCTCTCTCGGGACGCGCGCAGGACCTGGCAGCATTGCCTGCGGAGGTGTATAACACGCCCGGTCCGCACGTCGTCGTCAATGGGAAGCTGCTGAATGCGCCGGTACAGCGGTTGAAAGGCTCACTGCTCCTGCCTATGCGCGCGGTTTTTGAGGCGCTGCAGGCCCAGGTGCGCTGGTTCCCCGCCGCGCAGCAGATCACCGCCGCGCGCGGCGACGTCACCGTGCAGTTGTGGATCAACCGGGGCGTGGCCATCGTCAACGACCGTGAGATTCCGCTGGCCGTGCCTCCCACCCTCTACGGCGCCAGCACCTACGTGCCCCTCCGCTTCCCCGCCGAAGCCTTCGGCGGCGAGGTGAAGTGGAACGAGGCGCTCAGCACTGCCATCATTACTATTGCGCCGCTGGTCGCCTCCGCACCGGAGCCTGCTCCCACCCCCGCGCCGACGCCGACACCCGCGCCAGCGCCGCAGCCTACCACACTCACCGGCGTGCTCTTCGGCAAAAACACCGAGGTAGGCCGTGCGCTGCTCTATCAGAACAGCGACACCGGCGACCTGGCGCTGGTGCAATTGGCCCCCGAAACGATGATCCAGCGTGGCAAGGTCGATACACCGCTGCAGCCGGCCGCCTTCGCCGATCTGCAACCCGGCGACCGGCTCACGCTCAAGCGGGACGCCGCCGGCAAGCTGACCACTGTGGCTGCGACGTATGCCGCGGCAGTCGGAAAAGTCGCCGGCATCGCCAATAATAAGCTGCTGCTGCAGGACGGCGGCCTGTACCAGCTCCAGCCGCAGGCGCGTGCGGTAGATACCAATGGCAAAGAGGTGGCGCTGACCGAAGTGACCGTCGGTAAGGAAGTCTCGCTTAATTTCACCCCTGGCACCACTTTGATCTGGCAGATCACCGTGCCCGCCGCCCCTGCCCCCGCCGTCACGCTGCCGAAGATCATCAGCGTCGGCCCCGTCAATTACGGCAAACCGCTGAAGGCGGGCGATGAGCTGACGATCCAGGTTTCCGGCACGCCAGGCGCCGCCGCGGTGACCGCCCGCGTGGGCGACGTAATCGCCAATCTGCCGCTGGTCGAGCAGGAGCCGGGCCGTTATATCGGTAAAACGACGATCGGCCCGAATACCAATGCCGCCGAGGTGCCGATCTTTGCCGTGCTGCGCATCGGCGCCACGCAGACCGCTGAGGTGCGCAGCGCCCAGGGGGTCACCATCGATACCACACCGCCGCGCTTCGATGTGCTCATCCCCGGCCAGGATGCCCAGTTGATCGACCGTGGTCCGGCCATCTCCGCCGCCTTCAGTGATCCCGGCGGCAGCGGCATCGATCTGGCGGCGGTGAAGCTTACCCTCAATGGCGCCGACGTGACGAAGGACGCCGTCATCACCGCGCAGGGGATCAACTATAAGGCGCAAAACCTGCCGTTCGGTCTGGCACAACTTCGCATCGAGGTGGCCGACCAGGCGGGTAACCCGGCGGCTGCCGCGTGGAGCGTGAATATCGCCGCTCCGACGCAGCCGGTCTACATAACGTCGCTGACTCATGATGCGGCGGCCCCGCTGCAACCCGGCCAGACCGTGAAGCTCACCGCCAAACTGGCTGTGATCCCCGCGCGCCTGGAATGGTATCTCGGCCAGCAGCTCGTGAGCACTGCGGTGACGCCCGACCCGGCCACGCAGACCTATCACGTCACCTATACGATTAAACCGGATGACCTTATCGGTGATCGGCGTGTCAGCCTTCGTTGTTACATCGACGACACCCGCAACCAGGTGGTCTTCGCGGAAAAACCGGTGACGGTCGCTGCGCTGCCGGCAAAGTTCGCCGTCACCACGCCTCCCGATAAAGCGAAGGCGCCTGCCATGTTGACGGTGGCCGGCACTGCCGCGCCGAAATCACGGGTGCGTGTCACCGTGAATTACACCAGTGTGGTGCTGATCGTGGCGCTGCAGGGGGAAGTGGCGAAGGTCACGGTCACCGCTGGCGACGACGGTGTCTGGCAAACCCAGCCCATTGACATCACTGTCCCCCTCGGCACGCCGGATACCTACACCGTCAACGCGGAGCTGCTCAATGATAATGATGTTGTCATCGAGACATCGACTATCACGCTGACAGCGAAATAATTGCTGCTGATGTAACCGTTAGGTGACAAGAGCGGGCGATAAGTGTATACGGCGTCGGGCATATCGTTCCAGGAGGATAACTCATGCGATCAATCCGCTGGTTCATTTTGGGAACTATTGTCCTGCTCGCGCTGGCCGGCTGCGGGCAACGGCGCGCCGCCGCTCCGGGAGGATCGGCAGTGCAGAAGGAAAAGACGGTCTCGCCAAAATATGCCGACAACGGTCAGCAGATCTATCTCACCGCCACCAGCCAATCTGGCGATAAAATTACCCACACCGGCGGCCCGAGCTGGCTGGCCACCCGTGATGGAGGCTGCGCAGTGTGCCATGGGCCTGATGGTCACGGCGGCACAGTACCCTCGTCGAGTGAGATGGCGCCCGACATCCGCTACAGCACGCTCACCACGGAGCACTACACTGACACACTCATTAAACGGACCAGCACGAAAGGACTCGATGAAGCTGGCCAGCCCCTCAGTCCCACCATGCCCCACTGGAGCATGTCCGACCGGGACCTGACCGACCTGATCGCTTACCTGAAGACATTATAAACTCCCTGGGAGCGCCGGCATCACGCTCGCTTCGTACCTGTAGCGAGCGTGATGCCGGCGCTCCCAGGGAATTATCCAATCACTCTTCCCACCGCAGCACGCTCTTCAGCAGCTTCCCCTCCCGCGCCACCCCCAATGCCCCCAGCCGCTCGCTGATCTTCGCCACCGCGGCCTTGCCGCGCAGGCGGTCGGCTTCGACAAAGGCATCGGGCAGCCACCGCTCCGCCAGGTCCCACACATAGCTGTAGGTGGAGAGTTGCCGACCGGTGATGTCCGTCTTCGTGATGATGAACCGCCGTTCCAGCTCCCACAAAATCCCCGTCACCGACCGCCGCGCGTCCGGCGAGAGCAGCTTCTTCAAAGGCCGGCTGGAGATCGGCCCGCGGCTCTCGATAATGCGGTATACATCCTTCGCCAGCACCGGTAGCGCCCCCACCAGGAACACCTCGTCCGCCGCCGCCCCGTTCGCCGCGATGAACGCCGGCAGCCACTGCAGCGAGATGAACCCGGGCCGCCCGGCGAACAGCCGCGTGTAATACACTCGCTTCTGCACGTGCAGATCGTCCTTCCACCACCACGCGTGCCACAGCGCCTCCCGCTGTCCCATCGCCAGCGATAGACTCGGAAACTCGGGAAACCGCTCCAATGCGTTGATCGCGCAGAACCCCACCGCCTCCACGAACTGGATGAGCCCCTCCTCATCCCGCACCCGCTCCCGCCACTCCTCGCGCCAATTGCTCAAGTTCACGAAGGGGATTATACCATACCTGCGATTGCATCCGTAGCCCGCCGCTGTGCCCCTCAGGAGCCTTCCGGGGACTGTCCCCGCCCCTAATGCCCGTTTGTTAAAGACCAGCGCCGCTGCAGGGGCTGTCCCCTCTGGCAAACCTCTCCCGCCCCCGAGTTTAGCCGTGAATAGGTACATCTTCCGGGGACTGTCCCCGCCTCTAATGCCCGTTTGTTAAAGACCAGCGCCGCTGCAGGGACTGTCCCCTCTGGCAAACTCCTCCCGCCCCCGAGTTTAGCCGTGAATAGGTACATCTTCCGGGGACTGTCCCCGCCCCTAATGCCCGTTTGTTAAAGACCAGCACTGTTGCAGGGACTGTCCCCTCTGGCAAGCCTCTCGGGAACCGTTCCCCCCGTCATCCCCCTTGACAGCAAATGCACACGTGTGCAAAATGTAGTATAACAAGTTTCCCCCAACCTGTCTGCCAGGCGGTCGAGAAGGAACAAACGCGGGATGCCGGTAACCGGCCCCGCCGTTGAGTATCCTGCCGGAAGGGACTGAAAGATGCGCGCAGCACTGTTTACATTCGGACTGGTTCTCCTGCTGGGGCTCGGCGCCCGCATGGTCAGCGCGGCGGAGATTGCGTCGCTCGTGCCGCCGGGGGCCACGGAGATCCCGCTGGTCAACGGCGGCTTTGAAAGCACCGCGCCACCGGCGACCGCGGCCTGGCTGGCGGGCAATACCGGCTGGCTTAAGATTGCCGCCTTCGATAAACTAACGATAACGAAAGTGGCGCACACCGGCGCACAGGCGCTACACTTCGTGACCGACAGCTCGTCCTACACCGTTGCGCGCCAGGAGGTCCTCGTGCCGGAGGCGTGTCGCGGCAAATCGCTGCTCCTGCTGCTGTATGCCCGTGGCTATTCCCGCTTCGGCTGCGAGCTGCTGGCGCAGTGGCAGGAGGATGGCAAGACAAAGCAGCAGGCGTTGAAAACCAACTATCCCCAGGGACGGTTGGGCCTGGATGAAGATATCTGGCTGCCGTATGTCATTGAGACCGAGCCGCTGCCGACCGCGGCAACGAGCGTGGTCATCACTTTCGATACGGACATGCAATACCAGGATTGGTACGTTGACGATGTAAAGCTGTATGCGCTGGCCGCCCCCGCGAACCTGGAGGTGCAGAAAACCGTGCCAGAGGATGTTACCACGCTCGGCAAAGAGTACGGCGCCGGGCGCGGCGAGGTGGAGGAAGGCGCTGTCAACATTGCCCCGTATGCGAAGATCAGCGCCGTGCCGGCCATGCATATGACCTATCGCCTGACGGACGGCAGCATGGGCACCGGCATCACGCTGGGTGGCACGGGCGCCTGCCGGCTGGATTTCCGCTTTGCGAAGCCGCAGGCGATTACCGCGGTCCGCATGTCACTGCCGCCGCACACCTTTGCCATCTTCGCCGACACGACGGGCAAAGGCGCCTACGATACCCTCCTGCATATGGCCCAGAATAAACCCGCCATCGGCTACTGGGGTCGCAAGGCGTGGGTCTGGTACCGGGTCGATCTGCCGCAGGCCGTCACCGCTTATGGCATTCGCTTTGTCGAATACGCCGCGACGGATTACCTGATGGAGTTCCAGATCATCGCGCCGGCGCGCGAGGCGGCGGCATTGTTGGCCGCCGGTACAGTGGCGCCCGCGCCCGGCGTGCCCGCGCTGGCGGCCGGAGCGGCACAACCGCTGCCGGCGCCGACACCGGCGCAGAAATATCTGCAGGGTTTCACTATCGAGCCGTGGATGTATGGCTCGCAGGAGGGGTATCAGCCGGACAAACCGCGCAAGCCGCTGGCTGAATGGCCAGGGTTCAAGAAGATGATGGATGACTATCGCTTCTTCGGCGCCAACTTCATCTACCTCTTTCCACCGAAAACCATCATCGCTGTCGAAGGACGAACCGGCGGCGGTCCCTTCCCGTATGACGTGATGTGGCCGAGTCAGGTATATAAGTGGAGCTCGAAGGTGAATTACCTGCAGGAACTGTGCGATGTCGCCCATCAGCAGGGCATCCAGGTGTGGACGTGCAACCGCGAATGGTATTTCCGCGACGACCTGCCCTATCCGCCGAAAGAACAGGCCGGCGCCTTTGGCCGCTACGGAATGAACGTGGTGCAGGCGATCACCGAACAGGCTGCCAGCGGCGCCGATGTCGTCTCGCTCTGCCAGGATGAGGAATGGTGGAGCGTCGCCTACCCTCAGGGCTATTTCGCGACCGCCGCCGCGCCGACGAATGCGGACGAAAAAACGAAAGCGGATGTCGCGGCACGCAACGATATAGCGGAGGCGCGCCGAAAACTGTTCGCACAGCGCTGGAATCTGCCGGTCGGGCAATTGCCGGAGAAGGTGGAAGACACCCCGCTCTATCGAAAATACATGATCTTTTACCTCGAACAGGTCGGCGCGCTGATGAAGGCCGCGTCGGACAGCGCGAAGAAGGCTAATCCGAAGGTTCGCACCTTTGCCGCGTTTTCGGCGACCGATGCCTTCGATAACCGGATGGGGCCTTCCACGGGCATCAGCGACCATGACCTGTTCGGCTTTGGCGCCGGCATCGATGTGATGGATAACGATCCCTATTTCACCCGCGAGGATCCGATGGGATGGTATAATCCGTCGCTCTACGCCCAGGAGCTGCGCGCCGAGGGGCCGTCCCGGCAGTGCAACCTGACGCTGAATTACAGTTGGGGCAGCGGCAATCCCGAGAAGAATCCGTTGTGCATCGAGACCTACCCGCTGGTCTGTTATCCCGGCGCAGTGCTGGGCGGGGCGCTGAACGGCGCTACGGCGTTCGACTTCTGGCGTTACAATTTTGCCTCCGACCTTGACCCGATTCTGCAGGGACGCGAAGGCGTGAAGCTGGCCTATTCGCTGCTGGACACGCTGGCGGCGTGGGGCGGTAAAACCGCGCATATCCCGCAGGATATCGCCGTGCTGCGCTCCCGCGCGAGTGAGGACTGGTTCCAGTTGAAAGTGCTCCACGGCCAATACGACGGCAAGCAGTCGGACAACACCCGCGGCTTCGATAATTTTCACTGGGTTGCGCTGCAGCTCTTCGAAAACGGCTACCCGTTTGAAACCTATATGATGGACCATCCCGAGGCGTGGGCGGACGTGGCCAAATTCAAGGTGATTGTCTTGCCCTTCCCGTATGCGATGAGCAAGGTTGAATTCAACACCATCAACGCCGCCATCGCCAAAGGCGTGAAAGTGATCGCGCTGGGCGCGCAGGGAGAGACCGATGAGCTGGGCAACCCCTACCCGCAGCCGCTGCTGAAACCGTTGATCGCTGCCGGCAAGATCACCTATTTCAACGCTAACCTGGCAGAGACCGCGCAGTATCCGGAGACGGGCGCCGCCTTCAACGGTCTGTTGAACACCGCGCTCGGCAACCAGCGCACCCTCACGCTGGCGCGCTACGGCAAGGACATCCAGGCCGGCTGCCTGGAAAACAGCGACGCCGATAAGCTCGTGGTGCTCATCAACTGGAGCGACAGCAACACCGTCGCCGACCTGGGCATCCGCATGGCCGCCGGCAAACGCTACCGCATCCTCCAGCGCGACCTGGAGCAAGTGCATGCCATGACGCTGAATGGCAAGGATACCTTCACTCCCGCCGACCTGCAGCGCTTCCGCGTGCCGCTGAAAAACGGAGAAGTGAAAATCCTGCGGATTTCCGCCGGGTAAGCTGAATTCCCAGGTGCCGATCCGGGATAGTCTTGCTTATACACCGGGACTGTCCCGGCCCCGCAGGACTGCCGCCAGCCCGATAAATCTAGCGCCGGGAGGAGAACCAGCCTGTCTCCCCCGCGTATGAGGGAAAGCCTATTCCCCGGTGGGGGGACAGTCCCGCTGGGAATACAAACGGTGATAGGGGAAGGCGACCGTCTCTGGTTCCACGGGGTCGGGACAGTCCCGTATATGCACCCGATAACCCGAGTTGCACGAGGCAATCCTGGAGAAGGAAAGCCTACTATTTACTTTGCGCCGACAGGACATCGGCGCTTTGATCGCAGGACGCGATAATCTGAAAGGCAGGCGTAAGATGCCTGTGATCCAGGAAAAGCTTCTCACTCTATCTCCCAATCCCTCGCAGCGAAATGAAGCACAACCCGGCGAGCAGCAGGAAGCCGACGACGACCACGGCGACTACTACCAGCAGCACGATCAGGCAGGGATGCATGCGCTGGCGCGCGGGTTGGACGGGTCGCTGGTCCTGCAGCGGTTGGGGAGGCGGGGGCATGGGTGCTGAAGACGGTTGCTGTTCTTCGTTTTTCTCTTCGTTCGGATCGTAGGTCATAATGCGGTCTCCTTGTGCGGCACGAAAATCCTCCCCAACTCGCCTTGCAGGTAATACGCCACCACGCCGAGCGAGGCGAGTTGGGCAAGGGTGAGGCCGATAGGCGTCACATCGCCGGCGCGCAGGAACTCGACGAAAAAGCGGAAGGTGAAATAGGCGATCATAAAGATGCCGAACAGCCGTCCCGGTTCGGAAAATTTCCGCCGAAATACAAGCAGGAAAACGAACAGCGCCAGCGCGAAAGCCGACTCATACAACTGCGTCGGGTGGCGCGGCACGCCGTCGCCGAAATCCACCGCCCATGGCAGGTTGGCGGGTACCCCGTAGCAGCAGCCGCCGAAAAAGCACCCCAGCCGCCCTACCGCGATGCCCAGCGCGATAGCCGGTGCGAAAAGGTTGCCGGATGGCTGGACGATCCCCAGCCGGCGGCGCATCAAAATCACGCCCAGCACGCCGCCGAGCAGTCCGCCCACCACCGTCCGCCCGGAGAGGATGGGCCGGATGTCCGGCAGCGCGGCGACGATCTGCCGCCAGCCGATGATCCACACCGGCATCTTCGCCCCCAGCACCCCGCCGATCACTGCCGCCAGCACCAGCAGCAGCCCCTGCTGCCCCTGCATCGGGTGTTTTTGCGCCAGCAGCACGTAGACCACGATGCCGGCGATCAGCGCCAGCAGCATGAAGGCGCCGTAGGCTGGAATCGTCATCTCGCCAACGTGCAGCGCCGGGCATACGCCCCAGAGCTCGGGCGCCGGGGTATTCATGGGGTTTCGTCCGTCGCTTTCGGTTCTTCCGCTGGAATCTCACACTTCCGCCGGAACGAGCAGCAACTGCTGCCGTGGAACAGCGTGTCATACATGCACGACGCCGCGCAGAAGCCCACCGCGCCTATCGTCTTGAAGGCGGCGATCCAGAACAGGAAAATCCACCCCGTCTGCTTTGCCGGCAGCAAATGGAGCAGCAGCAGGCCGAGCCCCAGCAGGGCGGTGCCCAGCGCGTGGGCGAAGCGCATGCCGTATTCGTCCAGCACTTCCTGCCGCCAGGGGTGGATCTTCTCCGCCGTCCTTGCATACAGCAGGATCATCGGCGCCCGCCCCACCCCCAGCAAGGCGGAAAGCGCCAGAATTCCCGCCGCCGCGGCGACCACCCACTCCAGCCGCCATGCATACGCGACCCATAACAGCGCCGCCACCCCATAGCGGCAGAAGATAAAGCCTCCCTTGGGCACGGAGACCGGTTTATATGGCATCATCATGTCATCCTCCTGGTTCCCCCGTTAATAGGCAAGCCGGTACGTAGTAAGCCACGCAGCAAGGCGGAGTGGCGTTCGGATATTGGTAAGCCTACCTGAATACGAACGCCACTCCGCTTCGCTGCGTGGCTTACTACGTACCGGCTTGCTTATAGTCGAATGATATTTCATTGCACAGGTATTTTAGGGAAAAACATC
>Ga0172369_10006445_pt1 | contig 13976 bp, 8 predicted proteins | sample LakKiv25m_FD_114539 | JGI IMG/M metagenome (GOLD analysis project Ga0172369, IMG submission 114539) | Freshwater microbial communities from Kabuno Bay, South-Kivu, Congo - kab_022012_11.25m | ecosystem: Environmental > Aquatic > Freshwater > Lake | place: Democratic Republic of the Congo...
CCTTGCACATATTATTATTTTCTATGGATATTAATGCCCTACGGGCAAAGTTCAATGGTTCATTTTGATCCGCCAATAAAAGAAATAATTATCTTCCAGCACATCAAAATAAAATGTAGCCCATTTATTCTTTTGTATTTCAGTCCTTATACCAAAGTGAAATTCTGTATAGTCCGCTTCACCGGAAATAACGGAATTTCTTACTTTGGCAAATGCCGGGTTGATTTACGTTATGGTCCATCAAGGCAGGTCAATCAAGCATGGGCTATTACGTAAATCACTTCGGTATTATTTGTTATAACTTGACTTTGGCATAACGAAAAAGCCTGTCGTTTTTCGAGACAGGCTTTTTCAGTACGAAACAATGATATTATTGTGGCGTGATCGTATAAGTAATTGTAGAAAGGTCAACCCTTATCTTGAAAGTACCAGACCCCGGTGAAGGAATTTCAGGAGGATCCTGAACCGTTTCACTCGGTCTGTAACTCAGGTTACCTCCGGTGCCGACAGGTTCTGCATTCAAACCCCACTGTGGAGCCCACTGACCTAATACTTCAAGTAATTTCATGCCCCCGTCGGTCAATGTGGTCGTGATCTCAAATATGTGCGGCTCAACCTCGGTCAAAGGTAATCCAGCAGTGTTGTCCCAACCCACGGTAGTAGCGGCTCCAACCAGGTAAAGCTCACCGCTTGTAAGGAAGGTACTGTATACTAGATTGATTGTATCGGCTTCGATATAATAATCGCCGAGCACAGCAGGACTTGGCATTGCAGGCGGATCGGTTGTTGCTTCATCCGGCCTATAAACAAGAGGACCTGATTCGGCAGTTCCCGTAGCATCCGTTCCCCATTGCGGCGCCCAGAATCCCAGTACCGAAATGAATTTGAACCAGGAACCTGCGGGATCGAGTGTTTCGACCCTGGCAAAAATACCAGGTTCAATTTGGGTCATCGGCAGAGCTGCGGTGTTATCCCAACCTGCCGGGGTTGCATCGCCCAATAAATATATGAATTTTTCTTCTGGTTCAGGTCCAATTGGTATTTCAAAGGTTGTTACCGTAAGTCTAATAATTTCAGATGATGATTCAGTATAATTAGCATCGCTTATCCCGCTTAAAACGCGCAGTTCAATATCACCGGTCGAATCAGCTGCCATTCCCATTGTCAATAACAATTTGTTAAAATTATAAACAATGGATTCATAAGAAAGAACCTGGGTACTTATAAGTTCTTTAGCTCCTTTAAAAGCACTGTCAGCGAAAGCTACCTGCAGTGAATAGGTGGGCATCGGAAGGATTGCATCTCCTGAAATTATATAACTGGTTGCTGACCATTGCACTATAAAGGGGTTAGCAGAATCAGCCAGTGTTAATACTACCGCTGACCCATTTATTGGATTTGTAATTTCAGCCGATATGGAAGATTCGAGATTCAACTTTGGTTCTTTGTCATTTTTCTCACAAGCGGAGAAAAATAAAATTATACCCAAAGCTACCGTAAATATCAATATTCTATTTTTCATGTTTACGTTTATTTTCAATGATTAATAATTTGGATTTTGAGTAAGGTTAGGATTAGCATTTACATCCTGCGCTGGTAATGGGTATAAATTGTATTTGGAATCCGTAGCACGGCCCTCTTTGATATTGCCTTTCCATGTCCAGATATAATTACTTCCCGTAAATTTATTGAACCTAATCAGATCGGCACGACGATGGCACTCCCAATATAGTTCACGACCCCTTTCATCCAGAATAAAATCCAAATTCAGATCACCAGGAGTAATGGATGCAACACCGGCCCGCTGACGAAGAGCATTGATATAATCAACAGCCTGGCTTTCACTTCCGCCTCCGCCACGTTTGAAAACTTCAGCATACATCAGATAAACATCACCAAGACGGAACATTGGAAAATCAGTATCCATGAATGTCTCGTTGGAACCAGAAATGGTTTGTCCACCTGCATAATAGACATTCCTGAATTTGGTAACTGCATATCCATTTTCAAAGGCTGTCAGGTTTTCTATTTCCAGTGTTTGTCCTTCAGTAAAAAAGAAAGCGCGTCCTGCATCTTCGTCAAACAATGAAACAAATTCTTTAGTTGTCCGGGTACCACCCCAACGTTCAGCAGTGCCATAGTCCTGTGCTACCATTTCTCCTCCAATGGAAGCAGCTATTATAAAAGTGGTTCCTCCCCAGGTCTGAGTTTTTTGTCCATCAAAACGAACAGGGAAAATAATCTCCTGCATGGTGGTGGGGTCAATATCATTATTGGCCAGGAAAAGTTGCTGGTAGGTCGGTGCCAGTGAGTAAGTGCCTTCATTTATAATTTTATCACAATACTCAAGACACTGAGCATACTTGCTTTGCTGAATATAAACCTCGGCATTCAAATACAATTTTGCAAGCAGCATCCATGCAGCGCCTTTATCCGCACGACCATATTCGGGATGAGGAGCATCATACATTGTGATTTCAACAGATTTTAATTCTGATTCAATATAATTAAATAAATCAGCTTTTGCAATCGCAGGTGGGAAAAAGTCCCCAACAGGATCTGTTTCAACGACAAATGGTACGCCGTTGCCGAACAAATCCAGCGCGTGCCAGTAACTTAATGCTCTTAACCATCGGACTTCAGACCGGTAAAATGCAATTTTGGTTTTCCACTCGTCTGATACACCACGTTCACTGAGCAAATCATCTGTGGTTTGGCGAAGGAATTCATTACAAAGTGAAATCTGGTAGTAAATCCTGTAATACATGGCTGCAATAAAAACATCCCCATCTCCCCACTGGTGCCAGTGAAAGTCCTTGATTGTGGCATCATCCCAACCTATTACAGCTTCATCCGTAGGTAATTCCTGGTGATACCAATAACCACGCAAATACTGGCCAAAGCCCTCATCTATTCCACTAACATCTCCCTGCCCGGCAGGCCCTTGCTGACCTGAAACTGCAAGACCTGCATAGCATTTGGCAAGGAACTGGGTATAGGCTTCCGGATTGTCAAAAACTGTTGCTGAAGTTAATATATCAGGATCAATTGGAATTGTATCCAGATCTTTGACACAGGAATTAAATATTAATGATAAACCTGTGATTAATGCGACTATATAAAATATTTTTTTCATATTGATTAAGTTTTTAAATTAGAAAACCAGGTTAACGCCAAACATCCAAATCCTGCTTCTGGGATATATATTCCCATCAATCCCATTGGCAACCTCGGGATCGAGACCCGTATAGTTCGTAATGACAAAGGCATTATTAACGGTAGCAGATAATCTTATATCCAAACGATCCTTTATCAATTGTTTGAATGTATAGCTAAGCGTAATATCATCCATGCGAAAGAAAGACGCATCCTGAATCCAATAGTCGGAGAAATAGCGGGCAGTTTCAAAATTGGTTTCTGAACTGGCGGAGGTAATATTGCTAATGTAAGGACCTTCTGACCTGTACATTCTGTTTAACCAACCATTTTCAGACTGAACGTTGTTGTAAGCATAATTACCGAAATTAGCCCTGCCTGAAAAATAGAGGTTCCATGTTTTCCACCTTAAGTTTGAAGTAATTCCAAAATAGTAATCGGGTGCTGGTTTTTTAAAATAGTATTTATCTGCCGTTGTAATTTCACCATCAGCATTTCGATCAACAAACAATCCTTCAATTGGATTACCATCCAGGTCATATACCTGTTCATAAACATAAAATGTATTGGTGGCCTGTCCAACTGCTTGTTCCTGTATGTTGTTTCCAACACCTCCAGCAATTCCACCGGTAGCTATACTGGCACCCTGGTACAGTTCTGTTATTTCGTTTTTATTGTAAGTCATATTAAATCCAACATCCCATGAAAGATTATCTTTGGCGATGGTTTTGGCTGAAATCGCAAATTCAAATCCCTTATTTTCCAGTTCACCGATATTTCTGTTTATATAATTGCTCAAATTTGAACCGGCAGGTACCGGAACCCAGCTAAGCAAATCCTTCGTCTTACGCTGATAGAAATCCAATGACCCATAAATACGATCTTTCATGAATCCATAATCAAATCCAATATTCCAGGTGGTGGTTTCCTCCCATTTGAGATTTTGATTATATCCTTCAGGGCGAAGAGTAATGATAGTGTCGCCTCCTACAATATATGTAGCATATTCATTTGAATATGTGTACCTGCCCATATAATCATAATAACCTCCAATATCCTGTTGTCCTGTAACACCCCATCCCAAACGTAATTTTAGCTGTGAAATGGTCTTTGAATCCTTCAGGAATGTTTCTTCATTAATTTTCCAACCTAAACCGACTGCGGGGAAAAGGCCCCACCTGTTATCGGGATGAAAACGAGATGTTCCATCATTACGCAAAGTGAAGGTAAGCAAATATTTCTCATTAAATGTGTAATTAAAACGACCAAAAAATGAAAGCAGATAATACTCATTTCTATCTGGAAAATCGTCCGTGACAAATTTCTGTCCGGTCGAATCCCCTGTGATTGGGTCAATGAAAGTGGGAATATTGCTATTATGCGCATCTGAACTAATATAGAAATGTTGCCATGAATATCCGGCCATCAGGTCAAAACGACTTTTAATAGATTCAACATCTTTTACATAATTCAGGTAAAAATCCAGTAAACTGTTCTCATTCTTGTTGCTGTAATCATTATTTTCTCCTCCCCCAGCCGTAGCATTGTATGACCATGCTGCAAAAGGAGGAACGTAACGATTTCCACTGTTGTTGGAAAAATCGTATCCTATATTGAGATTAGCCCGCAATTCGGGAAGAAAATGAAATTTATAATCAAGTTGAAGGTTTCCATAAGATCTGTTTGCATCGGATTTATCATCAGTTAAATTTAACAAAGACATAGGATTTGAGGTTGATTGAGTTAATGGTATCCCATTGTTATCAAGCCATGCCCAATAGCCACCGTACGATCCGTCAGAACTATTCACTGGTTTGGTAGGATCCATTTGTAAAGCAGCACCAATAGCACCTTGATTCGCAAAAGTATGTTTGATAAATGCACCGTTTATATTAAAATTAATTTTTAAATGATCATTCAACAAATTTGGAGTCAGCGATAAACCGACAGTAGTACGTTTGAAGTTGCTGGTTTTGAGAATACCATCCTGGTCGGTATATCCTAAGGATACACGATAAGGAAGTATTTTATATGCACCAAAGATACTCAGTGCATGATCCATTGCAAAAGCATTATTATATATTTCATTCTGCCAGTCCGTGTTGTGAATTGTCTGGGTATAACCGGTGCGATCATCAGGTAAATTATTATAGACAATTGGATTTCCATCCGGGTCTGTCCAGGTTCCCAACATATCAACCCGTTCTGGATACCGTTCTTTTAGTACATTTGTAAATTCCTCTGAAGATAAAACATTAATTGTTTTTGGAACTTGCTGATAAGAGAATTTACCAGAATAATCAAGCCTGAAAGGATAAGTAGCACCAGCTTTTCCTTTTTTGGTAGTAATTATAATTACACCGTTGGAGGCTCTGGATCCATAAATGGCTGTGGCCGAGGCGTCCTTTAAGACTGTAAATGATTCAATATCATTTGGATTTATACTATTCAATGGATCGAGTGTGCCTCCCGGAGCGTCGTTGGATATAGGCACTCCATCTATAACGTACAATGGAGTGTTACTCGCATTGAGAGAAGAACCACCCCTTATGCGGACAGTATTTGACGTGCCTGGCGCACCTCCGTTTGAACTAATTTGTACTCCGGCAATTTTACCAGCAATCAAACTTGCAGGAGATGATAAAACCCCTCTGTTAAAACTTTCAGATTCAACAGCAGTAACTGCGCCTGTGGCATCTTTCTTCTTTACCACACCATAACCAATTACCACCAGTTCCGACAACACCGTTGATTCAAGTTTCATTGCCACGTTTACTGTGGTATTGGGCTGAACCAAAATTTCCTGAGGTTCATATCCAACGAAAGTGAAAACCAGTATTGTATTGGGATTCACTTTGATTGTATAGACTCCCTTTACATCAGTAACGGTTCCTTCGGTGGTTCCTTTTACTGCAACTGTAGCTCCAGGTAACGTAGTCCCGTCACTTTCATCGGTTACCGTTCCGGTGACATTGCCAACCTGTGCCAATGCTGTAACAGAACCAAATGATAGTACCGACAGGAGCATCAATAATTTAATAAATAAATGTTTTCCCATAATACTTTCAGTTAGTTGTTAATTTGTTTAGAATTTAAATTTTTATTTTGAAATTTAATCACTTTTTTTGAAACAAGTGCAAAAGTAAGAATTTCTTCCTTTGATATTTTTTTTATTTGAGTTGCTTATTTGTTATGATTTAATACCTTTATCCTCAAAGTTAAAAATTGTAAACTGTAAATAAATAAATAAATGAAAAGCATGAAAACCATCGAAGTCAATTTGATTAACATAGTCCTCAGAAATGTAATTTTTATTTCTATAATCTGGTGTACGCATCTTACGGCACAATCTTACATGATAGGCGCTGATCTTTCGTTTCTTAAACAAGCCGAAGACGACGGATTCCGGTTCAAAGAAGGCGGAATTGACAAGCCGGGACTGGATATATTCAGGGATCATGGCTATAACTGGATAAGATTACGGCTTTTTCATTCGCCAAAGGAATTACCGAACAACCTTGAATATACGATTGCTCTTGCAAAGGAAGCAAAAGAAAAAGGCTTTAAATTCCTGCTCGATTACCATTATTCCGATACATGGGCGGATCCTGCCAAACAATTTTTACCCGAAGCCTGGGAAGGAAAATCGCATGAAGATTTGGTAGATTCGGTTTTTAATTACACCAGGAATACGATTATTGAATTTGGTAATTCGGATGTATTACCCGATATGGTTCAGATCGGAAATGAAATTATTAGCGGAATGCTATGGCCCGAGGGTAAGTTACCGGCAAACTGGAAAAATCTTGCAGAGCTTATTCAGGCAGGGATTGACGGTGTTCGTGCAGGCAGTGAGAACTATACGGTTCCACCGATCATGATCCATATTGATCAGGGTGGAAATAAGGTTAAAACGAAGTACTTTTTTGATCATTTGATTTCCTATGGTGTCGGGTTCGATGTTATCGGCCAGTCATACTATCCCTGGTGGCATGGAAGTTTACTCGATCTCCGTGAGAATTTGGCCTTCATGGCAAAAGAATATAAAAAGCCAATTATCCTGGTCGAGGTGGCCTGGTGCTATGCTCCGACTGAATACCTGACAAGAAATCCTCCATTTCCCGAATCACCCGAAGGGCAAAGGCAATTTCTGGAAGAGGTCAACAGGATTGTCATGGAAACTCCCGATAATCTTGGAACCGGAGTATTCTGGTGGGAACCGGCTACTTGGAATATGACAGGTATTTCAACACGTGATTTTTTTGATGATGCCGGAAATGTTTTACCCGTTATAACGGTTTTCGATAAATTTACGAGGCACTAATTGTGAGCACACCACGAATAGTATTCAATAATTATTTTACCATAAATTCTCCCGCCGCAAGACGGGCAAGGATCACAGGGCACAAAGATTTTCACATCGTTGATTATGATAGAAAAACCTATGTGAATTTCTATGATTCTATGTGCATATTTGGTTCAAAAATACTTTTCGGAGTGGACTCAATTTTAAATATACACAATCGGTAATGAAAGTTAGTAATCCATACTTCATCCTCGGCTTTATTTTAGTGATGTCAACTCATTTGCCGGCAAGAGAGGCAATAAATTTCAATTCCGGCTGGAAGTTTTTTTTGGGTGATCCCGAAAATGCTGAAACTTCAGACTTTGATGATTCGCATTGGACTGAGGTTTCAGTTCCACATGACTGGGCCATTAGTGGACCGTTTGATCATAATTTACCTGCCAATACCGGCAAGCTTCCATGGAAAGGAGTTGGCTGGTACAGAAAACATTTTGAATTAAATCCTGAACAAAAGGGACAGCAGATTTATCTGGTTTGTGATGGTATAATGGCGTTTCCAAAAATATACCTAAACGGTCAGTTGGCTGGAGAATGGGATTACGGTTACAATTCTTTCTATCTGAACATTACTGAACTGGTAAATTTTTCAGGTTCAAACCTGCTTGCCATCCGGGCCGATACCCGTGAGCACGATAGCCGGTGGTATCCTGGAGCGGGAATCTATCGAAAAATAGAAATGCTCATCACCGATCCTGTACATGTTAATATCTGGGGAACTTTTATCACCACTCCCGTCATTGCAGAAAACAAGGTTGAGGTAAACATCACCGCGACCATCAACAATTTTAGTGATTCCGACGAAACAGTTGTCATTGAAAACCATATTCTAAATTATGATGGGACCATTCTCGCGGATAAAAATTCCAGCCAAAAAATTCCGGCAAACAGCTCAATTGAGGTGTTTCACACTTTATCGCTCGAAAATTATCAATGGTGGGATATTAAACATCCGGTGGTTTACAGAATGCAGACTATCATTAAAACAGGAATCCTTGTCCGGGACATTTATTATACGGATTTTGGAGTTCGCACAATAGAGTTTACAGCCGGTGATGGATTTCATCTGAACGGTCGCCGGATTCAAATAAAAGGTGTGAATCTTCACCATGATCACGGACCGTTGGGCGCTAAATTTTATAAACGGGCAATGGAACGCCAGCTTGAGATCATGAAGGAGATGGGTTGCAATGCCATCCGAACCAGCCATAATGTCCCGGCGCCTGAATTGCTGAGCCTTTGCGACAGCATGGGATTCCTGGTCATTGACGAAATTTTCGACAAATGGGATCAAAAGGCTGATTACCTCAAGGAATACGACTTTTTTGAATTCGGCGAAAGAAACATACGAAATTTTATAATGCGCGACCGGAACCATCCGTGTGTATTTCTTTGGAGTGTGGGTAACGAAATGGGCGATATCCAGTGGAATATTGACGGAGGATTGGAAAAGCTTAAAGCGATGGTGGGATTTATCGGAAAATATGATAATACACGGCCTGTAACTATGGTTTGCGATTCAAAGGAGTCTGTCAAATGGCGGCATTTCGACTATTACGATGTTCATTGCTGGAACTATGGCAGGCGGTATCTTCCGGCCAGGAATATGGACACAACAAAATCTGTAATTATCTCCGAATCTTCCTCCACCGTAAGTACCCGTGGATTTTATGAACTTCCGTTACCGGAAAAGAAAACGGATTTTACCAATTCCCTTCAGGTGAGCTCTTATGATTTGAATGCTCCGGAATGGGCTGAAATTGCAGATGATGATTTTCTGTGGCAACAGGAAGATGCCTATGTTGCCGGTGAATTTGTGTGGACTGGCTTTGATTATCTTGGCGAGCCTACACCTTACAACGATGAAGCTGTGAAAGAAGGAAAAATCACGAAGGACCAAAGCGCCAGCAGCTCTTATTTCGGGATCGCTGACTTATGCGGGATTCCTAAGGACAGGTATTTCCTGTACCGGAGTTACTGGGCTCCGGAAAAAACCACGGTTCATATTCTCCCTCACTGGAACTGGCAGGGGAAGGAAGGCCAGATTATCCCGGTATTTGTTTATACCAACGGCGATTGTGCTGAACTTTTCCTCAATGGAAATTCGCTTGGTACGCGATGTAAAAAACCCGATTCCGAAAAATCATTCGAACGGTTCAGGATAATCTGGGACGAAGTCACCTATCAACAGGGTGTGCTTAAAGCCGTTGCTTATAAAAACAATCAAATAATCGGCGAGTCATCGGTAATCACTGCCGGAAAACCGGACCAGATTAAATTGACACCCGACCGGAATATTTTAAAGGCAAACGGGTCAGATTTGTGTTATATACTGGTGGAAGCTTTTGACAGAGATGGAAATCCCTGTCCGTTGGCTGATAATCCGGTGAAATTTAACTTAAATGGGCCTTCGGTCATCGAGGCTGTTGGTAATGGCGATCCTCAATCCGTTGAACCTTTCATCTCAGATCATCGAAATTTATTTTATGGAAAAGCCATGCTCATCATACGAACCATAGAAAACAAAACCGGAAATATTAAAGTTAACGCTGCATCACCGGGATTAAAATCATCGGAAGTTACACTGACATCATATTAAATGATTATGAAAAAACTCTATTACGCGATAGTTCTTATGCTTACGGTTAGTACTTTACAATCACAGAATTGTTATGTAGGAACCTCGATGGACTTTGCCCTATACCTTCAAAACACATGCGGGATTGTTTACAAGGAAGAAGGTTTACCGAAAAATCCTTTTCAAAGTGTGAAAGATCACGGCGGCAACATTATACGGCTCAGATTGGACCTTCCCCCCTATTCCAACAGTTATGTTGTAAATGAACCTCCTGTTGATTACCGGGCGACTGTAAAAGTAAAGGAAGGCATGCAGGCTGCAGAGCTTGCCGGTTTGAAAACAATCCTCACATTCAGTTATCAATCCTTTGCACTCGAGGCAAATGAATCACTCAATCCTTATGTCGCACCTTTGGCCTGGCAATCCATTGCTGGTGACGTTGATAAACTCGGGGACTCCGTTTATAATTACACATTTAATATACTTACTGACTTTATCAGCTCAGGACTGGTACCGGAAATTGTTTCGATCGGCAATGAAACCAACTGGCGCATTTTAGAACCCAACGTCCCTGAAGATGATTTGCCGGATTATGATCCTCAAAGGGTGGTTACTTTACTGAATGCAGGAACCTCAGCCGTAAGGGACATTAATCAGGCGTATTCACTGGGCATTAAGATCGCGCTACACATCTTCGGGGCATCTAATCTTGTATGGTGGATGGATACCCATGTTCCTCTCGGCCTCGATTTCGATATCATGGGATTATCTCATTATCATGCATGGCACACTTTAGGAGACTTCGCAAGCTGGACTGAAGTGGTGGAATGGGTTCAGAACCATTACCAAAAAGGTTTTATGATCCTCGAAACCGCACAATTATTCACTTCCGGTTATAACGACAATCGGGCTAATGTACTTGGGACTGAAAATATTCCGTCAGGGTATCCTAATCCGCCTACTACCGCCACTCAAAAGGAATATCTTAAAGATTTGACAACCGAAGTTCTGGATGCCGGAGGGCTTGGAACCATAGTCTGGGGCGGAGATTGGGTCAGTTCAGACTGCACCATTTATCCTGATCAATATGGGCCTGGTTCATCATGGGAGAACAAAACATTCTGGGATTTCAGTAATAATTTACATGACGGGATTGACTGGATGAAAGAATCCTGCCCGCAAAATTCAATAGAAGACATTTCTCTGGACCCGGAAATCATTATTTATCCTGTTCCGGCGCTGTCCAATTCTTTTAGTATAGAAGCTAAGAAATTACAAATTAAAGAAGTAGTTATATATAATTTCCTTGGTTTCCAAATATTATCCATGACGCCGGATTCTGATTTTCAAAACAAGATCACATTTGTGTTATCCAATCCACTGCCGGCAGGGAGTTATATTATTCGGATCACCGATATAAAGAATAATTCCTTCTTTCGGGAAATGCCGCTAATAAACAGATTTTAATAACCCTTTTAAACATTTGATTATGAAAAAACTTTTTTCAATTGTTATATTAGTTTTAACCTGTCTTTTTTTTATTATGTGCGCAAAGCAAAACAAATCAGGTCAGTTTCAACAACCGCCGGAGTGGTCAAAAGAGGTAATATGGTATCAAATATTTGTCGAACGGTTTTACAACGGAGACCCAACAAATGATCCCAAACCTGAAAACATTCGTACTGCATCCGATTTCAGGCCTGTGCCCGAAGATTGGTCGGTCACTCCCTGGACGCAGGATTGGTACAAGCAGGAGCCCTGGGCTGAAAAGGTCAGTAAAAAGTTTTATGAAACCCTTCAGCTTCGCAGGTACGGTGGCGATCTTCAGGGTGTATTGGATAAACTCGGTTACCTTGAAGACCTTGGGATCACCGCCATTTATCTGAATCCTGTCAACGATGCACCCTCACTGCATAAATATGATGCCAGAAACTACCATCATGTGGATGTTAATTTCGGTCCCGATCCGGCAGGTGATAACAAAATCATCGCCTCGGAAAATCCTGCCGATCCATCAACATGGCAATGGACCTCTGCAGATAAGCTTTTTTTAAAACTTGTGGATGAGGTTCATAAACGAGGAATGAGGATCATCGTGGATTACTCCTGGAATCACGCAGGCGTGGAATTCTGGGCATGGAAGGATCTCATAAAAAACCAGGAAAAATCACCTTATAAAGACTGGTTTGAAGTTTTAGCTTTTGATAATACCTCCACTGATTCGAATGAATTCGATTACAAAGGCTGGCTCAATATCAAAAGCCTGCCGGAAATCAAAAAAGTGGATGTCAGAGGTCAACGTATAAATGGCCGTCCCTTTGAAGGTAATATTAATGAAGGTGCTAAAAAACACATTTTTGATGTAACCAAAAGATGGCTGGCGCCTGACGGTGATGTAAGTAAGGGAATTGACGGATTCCGCCTCGATGTCGCAGACCAGGTTCCGATGGGTTTCTGGCGTGATCACAGAAAATTAGTCAAGTCCATCAATCCTGATGCATATCTTGTTGGTGAAATCTGGTGGGAAAAGTGGCCAGACAAACTGATGGATCCGGTTCCTTATGTCAGTGGTGATGTTTTTGACGGCATCATGTTTTATCAGCTATACAAGCCTGCAAGGAACTTTTTTGCAAATACTTTTCTCCATTTAAACGCCGTACAGCTCAGGGACAGCTTACAAAAGCAATGGTCGGGACTTACAGAACCCTACCGCTACTCAATGATGAATGTGTCGGCTACGCATGACTCCCCCAGGCTGCTCACTTGCTTTTACAATCCAGGCAAGTATAAGTATAATGCCAAACCCAGTGACGATTCAACCTATAATACAGGAAAGCCGGATGAGGAGACCTATAAAAGAGTGAAGTTATACCTCATTCATCAGTTCACCAATATTGGCGCACCCCATATTTGGAACGGCGATGAAATGGGAATGTGGGGTGCCGATGACCCTGATTGTCGGAAACCATTATGGTGGAAAGAGTTTCAATTCGAACCCGAAACCCGAACTAATTTGTTAAAAAGAAACAAGGTTTATGATACTGTAGGTTTTAACCAGGAGCACTTTGATTTTTATAAAAACCTGATCCGGATCAGAAAGGAAAATCCGGTTCTGGCCAGCGGAGCTTTAGAGTTTATGAAAACAACCGGAAATTGCCTGTCATATAAAAGATTTGATAAACATGACGAAGTATTTGTAATGTTCAATCTTGAAAATGAGAAGCACGACTTTCAGCTCCCAGAAAATGGAATATTTATCAACCTGATTGATAATACCCAAGTTACCGGTAGCTCAGTAACCTTAAATTCATTGACTGCGGGTATTTATAAAAGGATTCATAAAAAATAGGAGTTGGTAATAATAATGGGTCAGGTTAAGAGACTGTTTAAATTTTTTAAATAATATGGTTTTTACTCGTTAAAATAAAAAATTTACTTTCCAGATTTGATGTTCAGTTTTAGAGATTCCTCGCTTCGCTCGGAATGACATATTAATCTTGTTTATCAGGGGGAGGCTGTTGGCAGCTCCGCTGCCAACAGCCTCCCCTCTCAACCTCCAATTCAACCGTCATTCAGACCGAAACGCAGTGAAGCGAAGAATCTCAAACATCATTTTTCATTTTTAAGCAGTCTGTAAATAGTAGGAAATAATAATAAGGGTGTCACTATTTCAATATAAAATACAATTGTAAAATTCCATTGTTTGCATTCAGTAAAAAACTAATATGCTTTTGCCCGGTAGGGCTTTTATAACAATAAAAACTTAGTACATGACAAAAATATTTAATACTTTGAATATCAAATATATATGTTAATAACTTGGTAATAACTAATACAGAAAAAATGATATAATATACTGGCATTCAGTATCTTAGATGA
>Ga0172369_10006446_pt1 | contig 13974 bp, 14 predicted proteins | sample LakKiv25m_FD_114539 | JGI IMG/M metagenome (GOLD analysis project Ga0172369, IMG submission 114539) | Freshwater microbial communities from Kabuno Bay, South-Kivu, Congo - kab_022012_11.25m | ecosystem: Environmental > Aquatic > Freshwater > Lake | place: Democratic Republic of the Congo...
AATTCAGAGCAGGAAGCGCCTCGCACCCGCCCAAGGCGGGTGATGATATAGTCCACCCCATTAAGAAATTAGTGGATAAGTGTAACCAATTGGTCGTCGGTTCGAATCCGACCCCGGGAGCATCATCGAAAAAGCAGGTTCGCAAGAGCCTGTTTTTTCTTTATATTCGCCCAAAGCCAGAGGTTCGAACCTAAACGATTTGTCTTTCATGATTTTTGCCATTTCCTCGACGTGAGTTAGAGGCTCTTGCAATGAAATGCTAAGTTTTCCGTCTAAAAGCGACAGGTTCGAACCTAAGCACGATAGAATCATACCTTTTTCTTTTAGTGTAGTTTCTTTGTCTTGGAATTTGCTCTTAGCTCTCTCGGAAAAAATAAATAACTTCTCGGCTTTTTCCAGCCAGTCGTCAATTCGTTTGTCTTGATCCTTAATAAGCTCTTGCAATCTTGCCCGCTCTTTGGCTAATTCCGCTTTCTTGGCAAAAAATTCCTCTTGGGTTATTTCATTGCTTGCCCTCATCTCAATAAGCCCATCAATTTTTAGAACAACAGTATTGTAGGCTTTTTGGTTGTTGGAGATGATATTTATTTGGTTTTCTTTTTCCTGGCCGCTTTCTTTTTTTAAGACATTGATCGCCCAACCAGTGAAGCCTTGGGGAATTTGTATTTTATCCAGAATATCAATTATTTGTTCTTCCAATTTTCCTTGAGTAATGACTTTTTGGGAGCAATCGGGATTTTTTCTTTTAGTGCAATGATAATAAATATAATTATGGACATTGCCGTTTTTCTGCTTTTTTGTTTTTGTTTCGGCTGTAATAACGGCGCCGCACTCGCCACAACGGATCAGGCCGGTATAGGCAAATTCTTTTGTTTTTGGCCGCTGTTTAATCGTGCCTTTGCCGAGCAATACTTGAATTCTGTCAAATTCCTCGACAGTTATCATTGGCTGGTGTTTCCCGTGGTGCCAGTTTCCGCTTCTTTTCGGATATTCAAACATGCCGTAATAAAACGTATCAGAAAGAATCCGGTAAAAGGTGCTAATAGCGACTTTTTTGCCTTTTTTATTTCTCAATCCCCATTGATTGGTAGCGACTTCGAGCGCCTTGGGAGGGGAGTAGCGGCCAGTTAAAACAAGCTCAAACATTTTTCTGACCAGCTCAAACCTGTCTTCATCGATAATAATTTCTTTTTCACCTTTGATCTTTATAGGATTATGTTTATAGCCCAAAGTCGGATAAGTGGGATACCAGCCTCTTTCGGCTTTTGCTTTCAAACCTCTTTTAGTGTCAACGCTCAAGTCCCGGATGAATTGGTTTGCCATGCCTAATTCAACAGCCATGACAATGACATTGTCGGTCGGGTAATAGCTTCGGCCATAAGTAAAAATCTGCTTAATTACTCCCTGTTGCAACATCCAGCTGATCTGCCCGCCATCAACCGGATTTCTGGCCAAGCGGTTAAGTTTCCAGCACAAGATGCCATCAGCCTCTCCTTTGCTTATGCGTGCCATCATGTCGTTAAATATCGGCCTTCCGGGAGCCTTAGCCGATTTACTTTCCTGTAATACTTTGACAATTTCAAGGCCGTTTTCTTTTGCCATTTTGGTAAGCTCATTTATTTGAGCGTCGATCGAGGCGACTTGTTTATCCTCGCTTTCCGATGATTTTCTGGCGTAGAGGAAATACTTAATTTTGTTTTGCATATAATTATAATTTAATAAACAAAAATGGGCGGTCCTGGCTTACCCGACACAATCATACCCAAAGGCATAATTTATCGGCAGAACCGCCCATTTCAGGCGATAAATAATAAAGCCCTTGGATGATTATATTGTGTTGGGTAAGCATTTACATTGTAGCCTATTTTTCCGTTTTAATCAATATTTTTTAGATCTTTTCGCGATTTTTAAAATTAAATTATCCCAGCTTCTGGCATTTGACTCTTCCATTTTAAGGTATTTTCGATGTTTTCTTGTCAGCCTTCCTTTGTAATACCATCTTTTTATTTTTTGACCATATTCTTCTATGTCCGGGTCGGTATAGGAATAACCAACGATTCTGGCGCGATAAGTTAAATTAAAGCAGTGTCGGCAAGCGAAATAATGGCAACCACCACCTAAATACAATTTTGCCACTCGTCTGCCGCAATAATGGCCATTGGTATAAACTGAACAAACAAACCAATATCTTTTTTTTCCGTAATTGCAATCAGTCGACACGATAGGGTATTTATGTTTTATCGGCGTCCATTCTTCTTCTCCTCCGCACCGGCTTTTATAATCAAGCTCAATAAACATACTGTTAGGAGACTGCATATCAGTAACAAGGTTTATTTTTCCGGTTTCCTCACCGTCGCTATTTGACCATTTCACGCCCCCCGATGACCATAGACCTTCTTTTATATACCCCCATTTTCTAAGATTATAAATGCTTATGCTTTTAAAATCTTCTCTAACAAGCTTGCTCATATAACCGAAATAATTAAGGATTGATTAATTTGGTAATAATTGATTAAACAATTATTATCGCTAATATTATACAATATTAGTATTTTAAAATAATACAATAATTTTCTTAACACGAAACAGATTAAAAGGTATCTATTTTTTCCTCCCCAGCATCACTCACTATATTTTTATTCACTTCAGAAGAAGCGAGCGATGCGGTTGGGTAAATCAATACTTTTCTCTTGTCGTTAGCGTCTTGTTCTTGGGCGATAAGCCCAGAATTTTCAAGCATAGGGATTATTTGCTGTCTTAAAGACCAATCGGCCAAAACTCTCCCATGGACCTTTAAATGAGATTGAGTTATTTCCCGTCTGGTTAAGCCGATAGGCATGGCAATTTGCTCAAAACCATCATTTAATTTTTGATTCTTGGCTGTATAGGCAGGCACAATCACTTCTTTAAAGATTTGGTAAATATAGGGCGGCAAATTAAATTCCTGGCTTTCGGAAATAACATTCCAGACCTTAAACGCTTCTTCAATATCTTCTTCGTTAGCAGTTATAGTTGAGCCATTTTTATCTCTAAACCAGAGATTAAGTAAGGCAAAGGCCTTAACTAATGATATTATTCTCCCAATATCGCGCTGATGCCGCGGTTTTAACGTTTTATTTTCGGTTAAAAAGGCCTTCTGTATTTTTTCCGGCGAGCTAATTTTAATATCCATGATTTTTTCTTGCCTAACTGCCAATATACGCTCTTTAAGCTGTCGACGCGCTGGGTCAGCTTCCAATGAGGCACGGTAAGCTTCCCCATCGGTTTCTTTTTTGATTTTTTGGAAGATCGCCTCCCTTATTTTCTCCCCGTTAGTTTCCGGGCTTAAGAGTAAAAATCTGGTTGTTTCTTGCTCATCAATTTTTAATCCAGCCGTGCAGAAAATAACCGCCGGAAAGCCTTTAAGAAAGATATTTTTTGTTTTCAATCCGCCTTTTTGAGATTTGTCAGTAATCTTTATTTGCAACTCTTTTTTATCGTGAGACAAGAGCGGCCGCAGATGTTGCAAAAGCAAGGTATGCGGTTGATCAAGGAAGATTAAAATTTTGCGCGACAAGTCGACAGTATAGCCGCCTTTTTCCTTGCTAAATTCGCCGGTCATGTGGAAGAAGGCAGTGGGGGAGCAATATCCGACTTCGATTATATCATCCGGCGGGAATAGCTGGGCTATTTCTGTTGGAATGTATGATTTGCCGGTTGATGAAGGGGCGTTAAAAGAGATGTTTAGCTGGGAGGTTTCCGAATAGGCGGATAGCTGGCCAAGAAAAGTAATCAGTTTATTTTCCTCGTCTTTTTTAATGGTCAGCCCAAGCGTATTTATAAGCTCTTGGGATGATATTGGTTTGAAGTGCGATGTGTCGATTTTTTCTGGGTAGGGTTTGGCGTATTTTTCAAACAGATCGTCGAGATTTCCGTTGAGCTTCTGAAAGTAATCAGTAATATCTCCCTTGTCGCCAACTTCCGGCGGTAAATTTATGATATATGTTTCTATCCCACCTTTTCCCACTATTTTTGCCGCGCGTTCGGCGCCCTTCCTTCCGGCGTCGTCGTTGTCAAAGCAGATATAAGCCTTTTTGAAGTTTTTAAATTCTTCCGCCCACTCTTCTTTAAAGGTCATGGCGCCGTGGGTAGAGGTTACCGCTGGCACGCCCTTAGAAAGTAAAAGTAATCGATCCATTTCGCCTTCGCAGATAACCATAGTTTCGGAAGCATCATTTAGCATTTCCCAATCGTAAATTTGCGCCTCAATGCCCTTTGGATAAGTTATTTTTTCATCACCGGCGGCAGGGTCTTGCCTTAGCTTGAAAAAGCGAAAAGCCCCGTCTTTGTCTTTGATGGGTATGGTGATCCACGTTTTGCCGTAGAACTTGCCCCAGCCGAGGCTATATTGGTCTATTATGGCGTCAGAAATGCCCCTGGCGTTCAAATATTGGCGTATATGGGCCGGAAGCGCCAAGTGGCATGATTCAACTAATTCATGGTCAAAATTTGCCCTCTTTTGCTGGCTTGCGGCCGGGAGAGGACTAACAGCTATATCTTTAATTTTATCTCCCATGTGTTCGGCAAGAGTAAAAATATTCCCTTGCTCGCCGCAAATTTTGCAATCGTATTGCCCGGTTTTTTTGCTGAAATACAAATGATCGTCCTTGCCGCAGAAAACGCATTTAGCAATCAGTTCGCCGCTGGCTTCTTTGTAGACAATTCCTTTTTTATCAAGATATTCCTTGATAGCAATGGTTTTTATATTCATATAATTTTAATTTATTTTATCCGCATTGCCGGGTTTCGGCTCGCAGATCAATTTGATTAAGGTTACTAATCTAATTCCTTTTTCCAGGGCTTCATCTCGGCTTATTTCTTTACCGAAATGTTGCTTGTAGAGATTTTGAAAATCATCTAATTGTTGATCGGTTAAGCGCATATCATTCGGAATACAAACGATTCTTTAACATTTTTTGGTTGTCAAAAAGTGTTCGCGCGTTAATTTTTAGCCGATCAGCCCAATAGTCATTAATAGCAATGTCAATGCCTTTGCCGCGCTTAAAGATAAACTGGACTTTTTTGGGGTTGGTTTTTTCCAGATTCCATAGCTCATAGCCAAGGCTAATCAAGCTGGAAGCAAGTCCCAGGTCGAAAGTGAGAAACATTTTATTGTAATCAAGATAATCAAAATCTTGATTGATTTGTTTGGTAATCATAATTTTTTGGTCATTTAATTATTTAATGATTACCAGTGCACTGGATTAAATTGTTTGCAAACAAAAAAGCCGAAGCTTTATACTTCGACTTTATCAAAATAAGTATTGAGTCAATTACGATTCAATTGAGTCACTAATAATTCCGTTTAATACTCCTTTCTTTCCAAGTAAATAAATCATCATCAGTATTTATAACGCTTTTAATCCTCTTGTTTAAATTATACATAGTATCCTGAATAGACCGTTTATCTTTTGTTGAATCTTTTTTATTCCCGCTATTTAAAGTTTTATCCATGTTTTCAAATACAATCGACCAATCTACAAATTCGTTAACTGGATGTTGCCAAATTGCTCTGCAAAAATAATGTTCATTTTTGTAGGCCGGTAACTGGCATTCTTTATTGCCGACAACAATTTTTGCCTTATCATCGTCAAAAGAAATAGTATTGCCTGATAGGTTTGTTTTTGCAATGTCTTCCACTTCTTTTTGGTTACTAATGCCTTGGATTTTTAGCTCTGGCATTTCTGTAATTTTTAGTTCAATAGGTGTTTGCTTAATGGTTTGCTGAGCCGTTACGGACTTGGTGATAATAAATTTATTTTTTTCATCAATAATTTTTTTTATTTTATTAAACCTGGCTTTATCCTCTGCGACATCAATTCGTATGTGCTGATCTTCTAATTTTTGCTCATCGGTTATTTGGGATATTTTTATCGCATCTAAATCTTTATCAAGCTTATAAAGCAGGCCGATAAGCTCGTATCGGGTAATTTTATCAGGGAAATCTCTAAAAGGGATATACATTATATATGGTGGATGATTGATAGAAAGTCTAATTTTAATCACATCGAGTATCATTTTGATTTTTGCCAGTTCTTCCTCGCTTAAAATATTTATATTTTCTTCTGAATGTTTTAGCTGGGGATCAACGACTCTTTTTTGGTAAACATCCGCCAATTCTTTAAAGAAATCGTCAAATTTAGTTTTATCAAGTTTTATCTTTACTTTCTTTGCATAGTGATTGAAATCGTCAATTATTTTGTAGTCCTTGATGCAATCCAAGTTTTTTAGGTACTTAAGGCACTCTATTCTGTTGAATATATATTCATCAAGTATTTCCGGGCTTTTTGCTGGAACATATCGGCCGGTAATAGTGAGAATGGTTGGAATAATTTGAATAATAAGCTCATCGCTATCATCAATAGGTAATTTTTGTTTAATGTTTAGGGCGAGTTCGCTTATATGCAAAAAATAAACCTCGCTCATTTTATCCAAGGTGGTCATATAATTTTCATTGTAATATTGCTTTAAGTTTACTTTAATTTAGCCAAAAAATCAATACGAAATATAGTGAGCAGGGCTGGGGTGCATAGGTTTGATTTTTTGTAATTTTAGTGTTAAATTTAAAATGCTACCACATTTAAATAGTTTTTCGGTGAGTCAACGCCCTTCTTGCGTCCGTTTGTGGCCAGGAAGGGCGATGCAGATGCACATAAACGGACATCTCCCCGATGCTAGTATTAATACGGCTATTAGCATAATTTACTTTAAGTGCGTTAAGCCTATTTTAATTTATATCGGCGGAATGGTTATTATTAATAAAATATAATAAAAATAATTTGAATATTATGACTAAGAAACAAATAATTCAACTTTTATTACTAACTTTTTCCTTTTATATTATTATACTTATCATGATGGTCGGGAGGTGGGAATATTATTATGCTTATGAGCTTATAACACTCTTCATTTTACTTGGTTTATATATAATTTATAGCTCAAAAAATAATAAATTTATCAAATATTTAAAAATTCTTTTATACATTATTTTGGCCTATCTTATCTACAGTATTATTAATAATGTAGTAAATTTATATGGATTCGAGTCAAGAATTTTCTATAATGAATCAAGCCTAAAAATTATTTGGCACTTACTGCAAGATGGTTTTAATCTCTTTTATGCCCTTATAATCTCAGCTGCGCTATTAATCAATAAATCTTCCGAAATTACGACTATAAGAATCGGAAAGTTTAAAATTAATTTTTAATATAAATGATGGCAATCGAGGTAATAAACGGCGACATAACGAAAATAAATGTTGATGCTATAATTAATCCAGCCAACGAAACACTATTAGGCGGTGGGGGTTGCGATGGCACTATTCATAATGCGGCCGGTTCTAATCTGTTAAAAGAATGCCGAACTCTTAACGGCTGCAAAAAGGGCGAAGCTAAAATAACTAAAGGCTATAATCTACCAGCTAAATATATTATTCATACGGTCGGGCCGATTTACGGGCAAGAAAATGGAAAAGAAAGCGAAATATTAACAAGTTGTTATATTAATTGCTTTAAAATTGCTAGGAATAATAAAATAAAAACTATCGCCTTCCCCTGTATTAGCACTGGCTGCTATAAATTTCCAAAAGATGAGGCCGCTAGAATTGCCATTAAAGTCGCAAAACGATACATTAATGATTTTGAAAAAATAATTTTTGTTTGTTTTTCTGAATTAGACTACAAACTTTATCAAAAACTAATAGATAACAACAAGGCCTCGGTCTGCATCCCCTTGAATTCCCTGTGAGAACGGGGCAAATTAAGGTTTAAATTAAATTTCGGTATAATCTATCGGGGTTAATAAAAATATATGGAGATACTAGCTTTTTTAACAGCCATAATCATTGTTGGTATCTATGGCGCATCAAGAAAACCCGACTTAAAAAATAAGAATGAGTTAACGGTTTCATATCCTGTCGGCCCAGGTGCTAAGTGGCAAAGGAATTTAAAAGAAAAAAAGATTTTAAAAGACGGCTTTAAAATTGTTTCAGAAGAAAATATTAAAGAATGGGACGCTATAAGACTATTTTACCTGGTTATACCAATATTTTTACCTTTAGTATTTTTTAAAAGCAAAAAGGTGAAAGTTATTTATAAAAAGTAGCTATAAACTTTATGAAAAACAAAAATTTATTAAAACAAAACTTACTTATTTTCGGAGCTCTCGTATTATGTTGGCTTCTGTTATTAATTAATGACTTAAGTTTCGACTTTCTTTTTAGTAGTTATATTGTCTTGTGGCTGCTTTCTCTAATCTACTCATTCTTTTTTCTGCCCTTCTCTTATATTCAATACAGGCGAATATCAAGAGACAAAAACGCAGAAAAACTAAATAAGACTTTTAGAGTAATCAGCTGGATTTTTATTTGCCTGTTTATAGCGCCTATAGTTTACGACTTGGGATATGAAATATTTGCTTTTTACGAACCAGAGTTCTCTTTTTTCTCAAACATTTATACTGATTTTGTGGTTTCTTTCGAACTTATTACTTTAAAAGGGCTGCTAACATGGGCTTTACACACCTTGCCCTACTTAATTGTTATTATTCTATTTTATCAATCGATAAAATCGAACAAGCGCTTAAAGACATCTAACTAGTAGGCCATATTAATATTACTAAAAAGCGCCCTAATTAAGGCGTTTTTTGTTTGATAAAACAACTAAAAAGAGGTAAATTGTAGGTGTAAGTAATATTTCGCTGGTAGGTGTGGGGGAACATATGTCCGCCTATCAGAGCCTGCCGCTAACGACGAAATGCTTATAAAAATAACGACGCAAAAAGTCCGTAATATTTATTTAAAATAAAATAAAAATTTTTATTGAAAACTTAGCCATAAGTATTATAATGTGTTCCTATGTTATTTTAATGCCAACTGTATGGAAAAAAGAAGAGTATAATGTCCCAGTACCTCCTATACAGTTTTGATATAATATAAAATGGGCAAAAACCCATAAAAATATATCAAAACATATGACTAAAAAACAAGAATTAGACCATCAGGCCAAAATAAAACTCAGATGGATAGAGCACTACGAACAGATTACCAAGAAAGTCGCTCCTACTTGCCGCTACTTTGGCATTTCTCGCGGCACCTTCTATGTCTGGTATCATCGCTATTTAAGCCTTGGGCAGGAAGGATTAAGGACTAAGTCATCTCGGCCGCATAAGATTACCAAACAACTGCCCAAGGATGTCGTGCAGACCATAATAGCTCTTCGGCAGCAAAGGAGATATGGACCCTTGCGGCTCTCCTGGTATCTGAAGCAGAAAAAAAATTGGTATATCTCCAAAACTACTATCTGGCGCCTATTTAAAGAACATGGCCTAAATCGTCTCAGGTATAAAAAAAATTGGCAGCGCTATCCCCAGCATTACAGCAAGCCTCTGCCGGGCGATCGGCTGCAAATTGATGTTAAATTCATTGATAAAATTGGACTAGATAATAAAAAATACTATCAATTTACCGCCATAGATGACTGCACCCGTTTCCGAGTGCTGAGAATTTACGATTATCACAATGTTAATAGTTCGGTCGATTTTATTAATCAAGTAAAAGAAGTATTGCCGTTTGCCATAAAACAAATCCAGACTGATAATGGCACGGAGTTCTCTGATCAGTTCAGCTGGCATTTACAGGACCTGGGCATCAGCCATCGCAAAACCAGAGTAAGAAATACGGAAGAAAACGGAAAGGTGGAAAGGAGCCACCGAACCGATCAAGAAGAATTCTATGGAGTTAATCGTTTTGTTTCAATTCAGCATTGCATCAAGCTTTTGAAAAACTGGGAAAAAGAATATAATGAAGATAGGCCGCACATGGCATTGGGCTGGAAAACACCAAAAGAGTACTTACAAGAAAAGCTTAAAAATCACATTTCTAGCCAAGTCTTAATTTCACCCGTCAAAACTGTTCAGCAGGTCGCTTAGACATCACATAGTTTGGATGCAGATTGGCAGATTGGATATAAACGGCAAATGGAGGTTTATCAGTGGTTAATGAGGCAGAACGGATTCAAGGTATCAGATACTGGATATTTCGTTTATTGTAACGGTCAAACCGATAGGGAAGCATTTGATGCTAAGCTAGAATTTGATATTAAAATAATTCCATACACCGGCAATGATTCATGGGTTGAAGATACGGTGATTAAAGCTCGCGAATGTTTAATGGGAGATAAAATTCCGCAAGCTAGTGATGACTGTGATTATTGCAGTTACGTAAAGGCAGTTAGTGAAATACAATAAATTAATATAATCATGATAATGTTTTTAGGGCATTATCTTAGAATTTATGATAAACAATGCAAACAAATATGCCATCGCAGATATTTTTAGCGTGGATAGTAAAATTAAATATGTTATTCCAAAATTTCAGAGAGAATATACTTGGAATAAAGATAACTGGGAAGAACTTATAAATGATATTACTGAAAGTGATGGTAGCCATTTTATTGGATCAATTATTTGCATTAAGAATCCAGAGGCAGATGCATATAATCCAGAGCTTGAGCTTATTGATGGGCAACAACGACTAACCACCATCTCATTGTTATTTTGTGCAATGTTCAAGGTGCTAAAGGATAAAATGCCGACCGATAACGATGAGTATATTTACCATCTAGCAAGCCTGAAGGGCAAATTGATTAATAGAAATGGCGGAGAAATAAAACTAGAGCTGTCTAGGCAAAATAATAATTTCAATGATTATAAATCGGTATTGGCTGAGATAGGGGCAAAAGATTTCAATGATCATTCAAATAATAAAGGAAACAGAAGAATTTATAAATGCTTTAGATTTTTTCTTAGTAAAATAGAAGATAAATCAGCAGAGGATATTGTAAAGTTTATTGAAAAAATTAATGGCACGCTTTTAGTAAAAATCGAGGTCGATTCTCACTCGGATGCATTCATGTTATTTGAAAGTCTAAATAATCGCGGGGTACCTCTTTCGGCTATTGATTTGATAAAGAATAAAATTTTATCAGAGCTTGAAAGTAGCGATGTTATGTCAGCCGAAGATGCTTTTGATAAATGGAATCTTATAATAAATAATCTTCCAGATTATTCAATACAGGAAAGATTTTTGAGACAATACTATAACGCATTCAAGTATAATCGTGATTTGATTAAGGTGGAAAGCATAACTAAGGCGACAAAATCAAATCTTATCAAAATTTTTGAAACGTTAATTGAAAATAGAGCGGAATATATTTTTAATGATTTAATTGAAAAATCATTAATTTACAGAAATCTTATAACTCCCGAAAACATAGATGGAGGCGTATACACAAATATAAAGGATGACTTGAGAGATTTGGTTAATGTGAAAGCCGCTCCATCATATATTTTGCTGTTATATTTATTTTCGAATCCGAATTATAATACTGAATTTTATCGTGATGTAATTAAATTTTTAGTGAAATATTTTATTAGAAGAAATATTACAGATTTTCCTAACACAAGGAATCTTGATCAAATCTTCATGGACTTAATAGAGATGATAGAAGGCGAAAGCCAATTAATAGAATCAGGTTTTATAATTAATTGGTTGAGCAATAAGGAGCGACTATCTAGTAAAGCATTATTTGCAGAAAAGCTTGGAAGCGATATTTATGAACTTAATGTAGATGCGACAAGATTTATTTTAAGTAAGATAGAAGAAAGTAAAAGCACCAAAGAACACTTTAAGGATTTTTGGGCACGAGATAATAGCGACAAATTAGTTTGGACTATTGAGCATGTTTTTCCTGAAGGAAGAAATATTCCAGATTCTTGGATAGATATGATAGCCAAAGGAGATAAACAAAGAGCAGAGCAAATTCAAGCCGATTGTGTTCATAAAATTGGAAACCTAACACTCACCGGTTTTAATCAAAACTTATCAAATTTTGACTTTATTACAAAACGAGATCGAAAGAACAGGGAGGATAATTTTATCGGTTATAAAAATGGCTTATTTTTAAACGAAGATTTGAAAGACCGTGATTCATGGGTGGAGGGAGATATTAAGATAAGAACTAATAAATTGATTGATGTTGTATTGGAAATATTTAAAATTGATTAATCCAAATAAATTAATTAATAATTCAAAATTTATGGAAATGAAGGAAAAGCATTATATGCTGTTGGGGGCATCTGCTATTTTAATTATTTGCAGTGCCATACTAGCCGGGGGGTTGTCAGGTATAAACCAGCCACCAAAAAAGATCTCTGTGACTGGCTCAGCCCAACGTGTCATCGAATCTGATGTGGTTAAATGGAATATTAAATTATCTCGTCAGGTCGATTTGAATAAACTGAGTGATGGTTATGGTCAAATGAATAACGATTTAAAAAAGATTAACGAGTTTTTGAAAAAAAATGATATCAAGGGCGATGAACTTTCAACCTCGCCGATTGATGTGAATAAAGAATTAGTCGAATCTACAAATGATAAGGGAGCGGTAGTTAAGAATTATTATTATATTTTAACTCAAAATTATTCGATCGAATCAATAGACATCAATAAAATTTCAAAGGCGGTGGATGACTCAGCAAGTCTTATTAAAGATGGGATTCCACTTGAAAGTGTTGGATTGGAATACTACTATTCAAAGTTAGCTGATTTAAAACTCGAGATGCTAACAGAGGCAACAAAAAATGCTCAGGAGCGTGCTAAGCAGGTATCCAGCGCCGCTGGATCTGCTTTGGCAGGTCTTGAATCTGCCGACATGGGAGTATTTCAGTTGACCAGAGTTAATTCAACTGAAATTTCTGATTATGGATCATACGACACATCAAGTTATGAAAAACAAATTACGGCAACAGTTCATACAGAATTTAGATTGAAATAGAAAGATAGAATTTGTATTTAGTAATAGAAAGACAGCTTTAAATTAGGCTGTTTTTCTTTATCTTTTCTTTATCTTTTCTTTAGCGTAATTTCATCACCTATCTGCTAATATATTAAGTCGGTTTGCGCCCAATAGGGGAAAACTGCGACAAAAGCCCAAGATTATTGGGTTTTTTTGGCTTTCTTTAGTGAATATCTGATTTGCCACCGGTTTTTATTTACGTTAACATCTAATCAATTTTAACAAACGAAAAGACGGCTAGAAGTCCGTCTTTTCTATCCTACCTTGAAAAAGCAACTTTCTCGGCGGTGGAAGGTACCTCAAACACTAGATACTTTCTCCATGTGTTACTAAACTAGAGTACATATGAAAAAAGCGTTTAAAATCTCAAGCGAGATGAAGGATGGAAGGTACCCATTTTCTTAGACACATTGTCCATGGGTCAATTGATATTGCCGGCTGTATATTACGGGCGGCATTTTTAATTTAGTATGTATTCGGGTGTTATTATACTGATGAATAGTTCTATAGATATTATATACTAATTCCCCTAAAGTGTTAAACCTGTCTGGATCGCCTATGTCTAGTTTAAACTGATTATAGAACGACTCTTGATAGCCATTTTCCCAGGGGCAGCCCGGCCTACTCATTGACTGTCTAATTCCTAGACTACAATAAATACCAGAATAATCATGTGAGGCATATTCGCTGCCATGGTCGGAATGAAGTATTTTGGCTGGGTTATTGTTATGAGCGGCCGAGAACAAGGCATTGATAATTAGTTCATTACTGTGACTAGTTAGGACGCTGTAACCGACTATCTCCCTCGTGTATATATCTATAATGGTAGCTACATAGATAAACTTTCCCTGATATTTAATATGAGTGAAATCACTGGCCCAGATATGATTGGGGTATTCCGGGATATTGTTTAAAAGTAGATTTGGGAAGGCCAGATCACGAATAGCCTTATTATACTTGAATTTCTTACTTCTTTTGCGATATGGTCTTAAGCCATATAGCTTCATAACTCTTAGTATTCTTTTCTTGTTAATTTTCAGATGAATAGCTAGTCTCCTATGCCCATAGCTAGGATGCTCA
>Ga0172369_10006449_pt1 | contig 13972 bp, 11 predicted proteins | sample LakKiv25m_FD_114539 | JGI IMG/M metagenome (GOLD analysis project Ga0172369, IMG submission 114539) | Freshwater microbial communities from Kabuno Bay, South-Kivu, Congo - kab_022012_11.25m | ecosystem: Environmental > Aquatic > Freshwater > Lake | place: Democratic Republic of the Congo...
AAATACGCTTGCGTGATGCCCTCTTCGCGGTTAAGCTTGCCCAATGGGCATAAGGCCGATCACCGAGGCACGACCGTATCCACAGCTCGCGGAATCGCACGCGCATCAAGACGTCCTCAGCTTCATCCGCATCGCCTCGCCATTCTACCTGCGCGCCGCGCTCGGCTTCCGTTCAGTCGAAATCGAGCACGCGGATCGCGCCATTGAGGCCTACCGCGCCTTCTTCGAGCGCAAGCTCCGTTTCATCATAGCCTTCCGCCACCCCTACGGCGACGAGGCGCAGCTTATGGCCTACGCCATCCTGAACCTCCTCGACCGCGAATCGCGGCGATCCGCGAACCCGCTCCCGCGCCGCCCCCACGCGCACTTCATCCACGGCTACGAAGTGCCGCTCTGGTCCGGCCCCATCGAGCGCTGGCTCCTTCCGCGCGTGGGGGCTGTTCCCGTCTTCCACACCAAGTTCGACGCCGCGAGCATCGAGGAAATACGCGCCCTCATGCTGAACGGCGAGTACCCGATCGCGCTCGCCCCCGAAGGCCAGGTCTCCTACACGAGCCACGGCGTGCCGAGGCTCGAGGCGGGGGTCGCGCGCATCGCGCAGTGGTGCGCCGATGACCTCGCGCGCAGGAAAAGCGGCGAACGCGTGGCCATTCTGCCCGTCTCGATCTATCACCACTGGGAACGCGACGCGGAACCCCAGCTGGACCGGCTCATCGACGCGCTCGAGCGGCAGATCGGGCTTTCGCGGCCCGGCGCCGAACCGCGCGAGGTCCGACTGTACGCTGCCGCGGGCGCCCTCCTCGAAATCGCCGAGCGCTGGTACGCGCGGTTCTACGGCTACAGCGGCGCGCATGTGACAGCCCCTGCGCCAGCGGCAGCGGAATCCGCGGCCGAGGCGGTGCCCGCACCCGGGACCGGCGCCGCGCCTCTCGCTTCCAGCGCGCTAGCCTCCACCGACCGGGCGCGGCGCCTCGCCGGCGTGCGCGAGGCTGCCCTTTCGGCCGCCGAACGCGTGCTCCGCCTTCGCCCCGAGGGCGACGAGATCCATCGCGTGTACCGCATACGCCAGGCCTGCTGGGACCGTATCTACCGAAGCGACATCCCCGACCGCCGCGCGCTCTCCCCCGTCGAAGCCGCCCTTGCCGACCGCCTCGCGGGCGAAGCCTGGCTCGCCTCGCGGCATATGGAATTCGTCGACCTCAGCTACTACCTCAAGCTCGACCGCTTCGACGCCAACCTCGACGCGCTCTGCGAGGTGGCCCAGAACCTCTGCGACCTCGCCTCGCGCCTCCGCGGCGGCAACATCTCGCATCGGCCCTCGATCCGAGGCAAGCGCGCCTTCATCGATTTCGGCGAGGCAATCCTCCTCGATCCCGCGAGCCCTGAATCCAAGCCTTCCCGAAGGACCGCCCACGACGGCATCATGGCGGAGCTCGCGCGCGCCTACGAGACGAGCATACATGCGCATAAAAATCGCTGGAGCGGCGCAGGCCGCGCCGGCCAAGCCCTTTAAGCCAAAATGAACGAGCGAAATCCATGCACGAGGAGCGTACGATGAGCGAACGAAAACTGCCACTTCGCACCAAGATCGGCTACGGCGTCTGTGACCTTGGCGGCAACCTTTTCTTCACGGTCGGATCCTTCATAGTGATGAAGTACCTCACCGACGTGGTAGGGCTTCAGCCCTGGCTCGCCGGCGTGGCGCTCTCCGTGGGGCGCGTCCTCGACGCCTTCTCCGACCCCATCGTCGGCAGCCTCTCCGACCGCACCGTGACAAGATTCGGCCGGCGCCGCCCCTACATGTTCGTGGGCGCCATCCTCCTCTTCGCGATGATGGCCTACTTCTTCCACAATCCCCACCTCTCGAGCCAATCGGCCCTCTTCGTCTGGGCGGCGGTGGGCTACACGCTCCTCGCGGCGGTTGCCTACACTCTCGTCAACATCCCCTACTCCTCGCTCACCCCCGAACTCACCCAGGACTACAACGAGCGCACCTCGCTCAACGGCTACCGCTTCACCTTCGCGATCGTCGGTACTCTCCTCGGCGCTGGCGCGGCCCTCCCCCTCATCTCTGCGATCTCGGGCGCCTCGATCGTGGACAACCGGTGGGTCGGCGACCCGAGCAAAGGCTACTCGGTGATGGGCCTCATCTTCGGCGCGGCGATGGCGGTTACCACCCTCATCACCGTGTTTTCGGTCAAAGAGACCGAAACCGCCATCGAGCGCCCGAAAAAGGGCTTCAAGAACATCGTGAAGGGCTACCTCTCGACCTTCACCAACAAGCCCTTCCTCCTCATCCTGATTCCCTGGGCGCTCAATATCACGGGCGTCACAATCCTCAGCACCGTCCTCCAGTACTACTTCACCAACGTCCGCAACCAGCCCGACAAAGTCACCATCGCGATGCTGATTCTCCTCCTCGTCGCCATCGCCTTCATCCCGATCTGGACGGCCATCTCGAAGCGCATCGGTAAAAAGCTGAGCTTCATTATCGGCATGCTCGAGCTCGCCTCGGGCATCTTCCTCATTTTCATCGCCGGCCCTGACGCTTCCCTCGGCACACTCCTCGCCCTCATCGCGTGGTGCGGCATCGGCTTCTCCACCGGCTACGCGCTCCCCTGGTCCATCATCCCCGACACCATCGACTACGACTACCTCAAGACCGGCGAAAACCGCGAGGGCGTCTACTACGGCATCTGGACTTTCACTTCGAAACTCGGCCAGGCCATCGCCGCCCTCATCATCGGCGCCCTCCTCAGCCTGACCCACTACGACGGCGCGGTGGTCGTGCAGAAAAGCCAGGCGCAGCTCGTCATCCGGCTCCTTTTCGGCCCCATAGGCGCCCTCTTCTACATCGCCGCTGCCGCCGTACTCGCCTTCTATCCGATTACGGCCGCCAAGCACGCGGAAATCCGCGCCCAGATCGCCGCGCGCGAAGCCGCGAAAGGCACGGCGCCGAAAAAGTAAAATCCGGCGGGAGTGCGGCTCGGCGAAGCATGCGGTGAAGCGCGCGGCTGAATGCGCAGCGCCGCGAAAGTTTCGGCGCCCACCCCTTGATTTTCTGCGCCCGCATTTGCTATATTCGATTCCGGTCGCGCCGCGAAGTGCCCCGCGCACGCCGAAGCGCGACCGACCTGGGGAATTAGCTCAGTTGGTAGAGCGATAGGTTCGCAATCTATAGGTCGGGGGTTCGAATCCCCCATTCTCCACGGCATAGGCCGCCTCAACACGAGGCGGCCTTTTTGTTATGATCCGCTGAAGGAGTAAATCATGACCGATGTTGTGCTGCTCGACTGCGCGTCCTACGACCAGGAACTTCTCGCCGCGCGCCTCGATGAGGGCATGGCCCTGCTTGGCGGCTGGGAGCGTTTCGTGCATCCGGGAATGAAAGTGCTCCTCAAGGTCAACCTGATCGGTCCAAAACCGCCCGATTCCGCGGCGGTGACGCACCGTGAATTCGTGCGCGCCCTCGTGCGGCGCCTCAAGGCGCTGCGGTGCGAGGTCTGGATCGGCGATTCAGCGGGCGGAGCCATCGGCGGGCTCGCGCCGACCCAGCGCGGTTTCGAGGTCGCGGGCTATGCGCGCGTGGCCGAGGAGGAGGGCGCGACGCTGAAGAATTTCGAGCGCGAAGGCTCTGTCGAAATCGCGCCTCCCGACGCCCCGGACCGCATCTACCATCTCGCCAAGCCCGTCTTCGACGCCGATCTCGTGATCAACCTGCCCAAGCTCAAGACGCACTCCGCGGCCACCTACACCGGCGCGTGGAAGAACCTCTTCGGCTGCGTCCCTGGCCTCAAGAAGGCCGAATACCACCGGATCGCGCCCAGCACCCACGAATTCGGGCAGATCATCGCGGACATCAACGCCTGCGTTCGCCCGGCCCTCAGCATCATGGACGGCATCATCGCGATGCAGGGCAAGGGCCCGACGGCTGGCACGCCCTATCCCGCAGGCAAACTGCTCTTCTCCGCTGACCCCCTCGCGCTCGACGCCATCGCGGTTTCGATGCTCGACCTCGACATCGAAAAACTCCCCATTTTCGATTCCGCCCGCAAGCGGAATTTGGGCGAGTGGAGCCTCGAGCGCATCGCGCTCCATGGCGATCACCCCACTCCACCCAGGCTCGCCGGCTTCAATGTACCGAAAGCCATCAGAGTGGGCGCGGTGAGCGGCCGGCTCTTTGGCTCGATGATCGATATGCTGAAAAAGCGGCCTCTCATCGACCTCGAAGCATGCAAAAACTGCGGCACCTGCATGGAATCCTGCCCCGTCGGCGCCATCGACCGCGCCAGCAAGGCCATCGACTACGCAAAATGCATCGAGTGTCTCTGCTGCCACGAACTGTGCATGTACGGCGCCGTGAAACTCGTCAAATCGAGGAAGGCGAAAGCGGCCACCAGGGAGAGGACGGCGAGGGCCTGACAGCGAAATCCCGCGCGCGCCGCAATTACTCCGCGTCTACCCAGGTTTTCGCGATTTCCGCGAACCGGTTCGCGACCGCGCTGAAGGCTTTTACGAGCTCGGGATCGAAGTGGCTTCCAGACTCGCTCACAATGATCTTCATCGCCTCCGCGTGGTTCATGGCGGGTTTGTAGATGCGTCTGCTGATCAGCGCGTCGTAGACGTCGGCTATGGCCATGAGCCGTCCCGACAGAGGTATGGCGGCCCCCGCGAGCCCCTGGGGGTAGCCTGTTCCGTCCCAGCGCTCGTGATGCGTGTAGGCCATCTCCCGCGCGAACCGCAGAAATGAGGTGTCGCTCTCGACGAGGGATTCAGCCTTTTCGATCGCGTCCCGCCCCAGGGTTGTATGGGTTTTCATGATTTCGAATTCTTCGGGAGTGAGTTTCCCGGGTTTCAGAAGGATATTGTCTGGGATTCCCACTTTTCCGATATCGTGGAGCGGCGCGGATTTCACGATGAGTTCCATCGATCCATCTCTGAACATCTCGTCGTAGCCCTTCGCGTCATGCAAGGTGCTGGCCAGTTCCGCGATATAGCCTTTGGTCCTCATGATGTGGTTGCCCGTCTCGTTGTTGCGCGTCTCCGCGAGCGAGCCGAGCGCGACCATCGTCACGTCCTGGAGCGCTCTGTTCTCGCGGATACGCTTCGCCACTTCCTTCTCGAGCCAGGCGCTCCTGTCGGCGAGGATATCGCGGGCCATCTTGAGTTGAAGCTGCGTCGCGATGCGCGCGCGGACAATGTGGGGTCCGATCGGCCTCGAAATGAAGTCGACCGCCCCGACCTCGAAGCCTCGCCGCTCATCTTCCTCTTCCGTCCTCGAAGTGAGGAAAATGACGGGAATGTCCTTGGTGAGCGGGTTCGCCTTCAGCCGCGCGCAGGTATCGAAGCCATTCATGCCGGGCATGATGATGTCGAGGAGAATCAGATCGGGAGGATCAGACGACAGCGCCGATTCGATAGCGGTCTGCCCGTCGATCGCGGCCTTCACCCTGTAATCGCTGCGAAGAATGGACGAAAGCAGCATTATGTTGTCGGGCGAGTCATCCACCACAAGCACTGTCTTTCTGCGTTCATCATGTTCAGCCATTGCGATCCCCCTGATTCGCCCGCATCGATTCGAGCCATCGGTCCGCGTTCCTGAAATCGAACGCGCCGAGCGCCGAAGCGAAGCCCTCGAGCGCCGCCCCGCTCGCCGCGCCCTCCAATTCAGGCCTGACAGTCTTGAAAAGGACAAGCGCGTCGGTATCGCCCGACGCGATGAGCCGCGCGAGTTCGGCGTAAATTTCTTCTCTCCGTTCAGGCGACGCTTTCGCCCGAGGGGCGGGCTCTTGCAACGTCTGTCCGACAAGCTCGAGCGCAAGCTTGATTTCGGGCAAGCTTGCGTCCAGGGCTTCGCGAAGCGCCTGGAGGGCGGCTTTTATCGCGGCGCTGTCTCCGTTCGACCGGAGCAGCGTTTCGAGCGCATTCGCGTCCGCTTGAATGGCGCGGGCGCCGATATTCCCGGCGAGTCCCTTGAGTGTGTGGGCAATCCGCTCGGCATCCGCCGCGTGGCCTTGATTCAGCTCGTGCTCTATCCGTGAGGGAGCGGAAGCCTGGCTGCTCAAGAAATTCCGCAAGAGATCCATATAGAGCGAGGTGTTGCCAGCGACCAAGGCTAGTCCCTTTTTCGTATCGACAGTCCCGAGCGTGGGGAGAGCCCGTCGCGCGTCGCTGGAGGCGGATGAGGGCGGCGCCTCCTTCGGCTTTGGGGGGCGCGCGAGTTGCCGCTTTCCAAGGCGCTCCAGAGTCTCGTAGAGGACTTCCGGCTCAATCGGCTTCGAGATGTGGTCGTTCATGCCCGCCTCCAGCGCCTTCTGACGGTCCACATCCATCGCGTACGCGGTCATCGCGACGATCGGGATGCTCTCCGAGCGGGCATCCGCGCGAATCCGGCGCGTGGCTTCGTAGCCATCCATCACGGGCATCTGGATATCCATCAGAATGAAATCGAAGGCCTTCGGGTTCCGCGTGAACATGTCGACCGCTTCCGCGCCGTCTTGAGCCTCGGTCACTTCGACGCCCACCGATTCGAGAAGCTCTCGGGCAATCTGACGGTTGATCTCGATATCCTCAACGAGGAGGACGCGGAGCGATTGGAGATTGCGCGCGCGCGGGAATCTTCTCTTCGCTTACGCTCGCCGAGCCGCTTGCTGGCGCGAAGCGCTACGCAAGCGCGATCGAAATCAGCCTCGGCGAGCGGGGCTCCGTCGAAGCGGATCGTCCCCGAATCCGGCGCGATGATATTCATGATCATGCGGATCGTGGTCGACTTGCCCGCCCCGTTGGGGCCGATCAACCCGAATATCTCCCCGGCCTTCGCCTCGAACGACAGTCCGTCCACAGCCTGCACATTCGCGTACGCCTTGCACACATTTTCTACGGTAATCGTAGACCGCCTCCTTTGCGTGAAGCTTGGTAGCGTGGACGTTCAGTATACCAGGGGCGGGGTGAATGTTGAAGTATCGATCACAAAATATCGATATATAGATGGCTGGCGGCGCTGTGCCGCGCTCAGCGGTGAAAGCCAGCCGAAGCAGATTCGCGCGCGATGTAGATCGAGTAAGCGCTCTGATCGAAAGGATAATCCCATGAGCCCTGCCGGTGCAGGAAAATTCCGCCAAAACCGCTCTTGAAGCGGTAGAGTCCGTGCATCGGGTGATCGGGGTCAGCGTTGGGGGCGGAACCGAAGAGATCGTATCCTGTACAGCCATAGCGCTTCGCGTGGCGAATTGCTTCCCACTGGAGCGCGTATGGAGCCATGAGGCTCCGGCCTTCATCGGAGGATGCTCCGTAGAGATAGCTCGCCCGGTCCGAGGAAGTGGAGAGGTACATTGCCGCGAGAGGGAGATCGCCCTTCTCGGCGATGAGGAGCCGCGCGTCCGCATCCGCGGCGCGGGCAGTGGTGCCAAGCAGCGCTTCGAAGTGTGCCCGCGAGTGGCAGACTATGCTGTTGCGGCGCGCGGTCTGGGCGTAGAGGCGCATCCAGGTATCGATGTCGCGCGCATCGCCTGGCCTGACGCGCACGCCCCTACGGAATGCGAGGCCAATATTGTAGCGCGTTTTCGCCTTCATCTTCTTTTGAATTTCATCTTCAGCAGGCCTGATGTCGACGATGAAGGTATCGGGAGGGAGCACATCGGTAGGCGCCTTTCGAAGCCCTACATCGCCCGCGCCCCAGTTCATCCGCAGCTCCCTGATGCGAGTTTCCGGCGGCCCGAGCCAGTTGCCTCCGTCGTCGAATCGATCGCGCTCCTCAGCATAGGGCGATCTCCACGGGAGGTCCCAGCGCACCATGATGCAGGAACCACCGAGATACCGCCGGAGTTCCGAAGAGAGCGCGGCGAGATACATCCCCCGAGCCTCTTCGTCGGGAAGCGGCTCGGGGCCAAAGGGAGAATAGGCGATCGTGCGCCCGCTCCCCACATTTCGCGCAAGGAGAAGCACATCGCCAAGCGGCGCGTGATCGACTTCCAGGTCAAACGCAAGCGCAGTCCAGCCGAGCTTTCGCTTCACCTGGCTCCAGAATCTGGTCTGCTGCAGCAATCTTGTGGTCATGAGACCGGTTGGGGGTTTCGAAAGGACGCGGAGGTCCACAGGGCGGCTCCAGAAATGTGGTATCCCAGCGCATGTCTGCAGCCGGGCATTCAATTCACCATACCCTCTCTCCGACGGGGTTTCAAGCGCCGCGCGCGCCATAGGCGCCGTCCCCGATTTCACGCGCTTCTTGCTACAAAGGCCGAACTGTGCTACTCTGCGGCAAGAACCGGTCCCCGCACGGGGATCCATTCCAGCAAGGGAGGAATCGCTATGTCCGGCAGTGACGGCGGGGGAAGTAGCACCCCGTATCATAGTAGTCGCATATACCTAATCTACGCGGCTCTCCCCGAGGACAACCGGTTCAGGTCGTAACGCCCTCCTCTGGTTTCTCCGGGTTGCGCCACTCGAGGAGAAACCGAAATGATCACTATCAGAATCCAGGGAGACAGAGGACTTGTCCAAAGCGACAAGCTCATCAAGGACTGCTGGGTCGACGCGCGCGAGGTCACTAAAGAAGATCTGACCCGCCTCGAGAAAGACTACGGCATCGCGCAGGAACTGCTCAACGACATCATGGATATCGACGAACAGGCGCGCATCGAAAAAGAAGACGAGTACACCGCCATCATCATGCGCCTGCCGATGTACGACGCGAGCTTCGAAGTCTCCTACTTCACCGTTCCCGTAGGCCTCATCCTGTTCCGAGATAAAATCGTGACCATCTGCCAGCGTTCAAGCGAAGTGCTGGACGAGCTCGCCCACAACAGGGTCCGCGATCTTAGCATCTCGAACAAAAGCGCGTTCGTCCTCAATCTCATGGGAAGGGCGGCGCTCGGCTATCTCCGCGCGCTCAAAGATCTCAACAAGAAGACCGCCATCATCGAGCGCGAACTCCAGAAGTCCGTCAAGAACAATGAAGTCATCAGCCTGCTCTCCATCCAGAAGTCGCTCGTCTATTTCACCACGAGCATCAAGACGAACGAGCTCCTCCTCGAAAAGCTCCAGAAATCTCCCCTGATCCGCTTCCGCGAGGAAGAGCAGGAGCTTCTCGAGGATGTGCTCACCGACAATAAGCAAGCGATCGAAATGGCCAACATCTACTCGTCGATTCTCACCGGCACCATGGATGCCTTCGCGAGCGTCATATCGAACAATCTCAATATGGTCATGAAGCGGCTCACGGTCGTGTCGATCGCGCTCTTCATTCCTTCCATGATTTCGGGATTCTTCGGCATGAATGTCGCGCTGCCGCTGCAGCACAATCCGTTCGCGTTCGCCGGCATCATCGGCGTGAGCGCTGCGGCGTCCATCACCATGGCGGTGCTTCTGGGCAGCAACAGGCAGAGAAAGATCATCTCAAAAGCGCTGCCCTACACGAGCAATCTGATCGTGCACCGCTGAAACGCCGGCGACACGCTCCGCCGCCCCGAACGGGCCACTGGCCGTGCGCGCGTTCTCAAGCGCCGATCCGAGCTCCTGACTGTCTGGGCTATTCAGAACACGAGGTCGTAATATTTCTGGAGCACGTCGCGCATGTTCGTGATGTGCGTGCGCATGAGCAGCTCCGCCTGGTCCGCGTCGCGGCGCTCAAGGGCATCGAGAATCGCCCGGTGCTCCTCGAATGAGTGGTCGCCGCGGCCCTGGATGAAGATCGTCTTTATATTGTAGCGCTTGAGCTGGTTCTTGATGGACATTACGATCTCGACCGCGGGTGTGTTGGGACAGCGGTCGTAGATCACCTGATGGAAGGCCCAGTTCCCCTGCGAATATTCCTTGAGCTCGCCTTTGGCGAGGTGGTCGCGCATTTCGGCGAGAATCGCCTCCATCCGCTGAAAATCCTCTTCGCTCATCTTCGGAATCGCTTCGCGAACCACGAGGCCTTCGAGGAGTTCGCGGACCCTGAGGTACTGAAGCACTTCGTCGATGGAGAACGATCGGACCATGGCACGCTTGTTCTCTTCGATGACCACGAGATTTTCGCTCGCGAGCTTGAGGAGCGCCTTCTTTACGGTGTTTCGGCTCACGCCGAGTTCTTGGGCGAGCGCGATCTCGGTGAGGCTCTCGGCGGGCCGATATATCCCGTTCAGAATTCGGTCTCTGAGTACCTGATAAGCATGGCTTGTCTGATTGCGCACAACGTTCTCCCGTAGTTCCCGATAATTATTTTACTGGATGAGCCAATTTCAAAAGTCTGTTACTTCTGAAATTGGCTTTGCATTTGCTCCGTTTTCTTTGAAAACGGAGCAAATGCTGCAATTAAAAGTCGGTTTTTCAAAACTCATCGGACTTTTGAAAGAACCTCGGATATTTTATCATTTAGAAAGCGGAAAAAGAAGCGGCCGTACAGAACCGTGCGGCCGCGAAACGCGAAATGCGATTCAAACATCAATTCTCTTCGTTCACGAGAACCCGCCGTCCACGCTTTTTCAGCACAATGGGCACCACAATCCAGAGCAGCGCGACGACGAGCAGAGCCGCGGACACCGGACGGCGCACGAAGATCGAAAAATCGCCGTTGCTGCCGGTGAGGGCGCGCCTGAAATTGTTTTCGAGCATCGGCCCGAGGATCCGTCCGAGCACGAGCGGCGCGGCGGGAAAATCGTTCGCCACGAGGAAGAAGGCAGCCACGCCGAAGAACAGCATCACAAAGAGGTTGAACGTGTTGCCCTGCACGGCGTAGATGCCGAAGAAACAGATGCTCACGATGATCGGCAGCAATATCTTGGACGGCACCTCGACGAGCTTCGCGAATATCTTCACGAGCGGCATGTTGAGAACAAGGAGCATCACGTTGCCGAGGAACATCGAGGCAATGACGCCCCAGGCGACCACGGGGTGCTTGTCGAAAAGGAGCGGCCCCGGCGCCACGTTGTACATCATGAAGGCGCCCATGAGGACGCTCGTGGTGGCCGAGCTGGGAATGCCGAGTGCGAGAAGCGGGATGAGCGCGCCGCCCGCCGCGCCATTGTTTGCGGATTCAGGTCCGGCGACACCTTCGATGGCGCCCTTGCCGAACTCTTCCGGGTGCTTCGAGAGGCGCTTCTCCAGCGTGTAGGAGAGGAAGGACGAGAGCGTCGCGCCCGCGCCGGGCAGAATTCCTGTAAAGAATCCCAGCACCGAGCCGCGCGCGATCGGCTTCCAGCTCCGTCGGATGTCGTCGCGGGTCGGCAGAACCCTGCCGATCTTCGGAAACTCCTGCGCACCCTCATCCTTTTCGAGCATGGTCTTGAAGACTTCGCCGAGCGCGAACATGCCCACCGCGATCGTAATGAAGTCGAACCCGCTGTAGAGAATGGGAATGCCGAAAGCAAAGCGCTCTGAGCCTGAGACCGAATCGATGCCCACCGTCGAGAGCAAAAGCCCCGTCACGAGCATGATGAGCGCCTTGGGCATGGACTTTCCCGCGAGCCCGGTGATCGCCGCGAGCCCGAGCACGACGAGCGAGAAGTATTCAGTCGGTCCGAACTTCAGCGCGACTTCCGCGAGCGGCTTCGCGAGGAGCGCGAGCATGACGAGGGCAAAGAGCCCCGCGATGAAGGAGCCGATCGCCGCGATGGCGAGGGCCGCGCCCGCCCTGCCCTTCCTGGCCATCTGGTAGCCGTCGAGACAGGTCACCACCGAGGCAGATTCGCCTGGTGTGTTGATGAGCACGCTCGTGGTCGAGCCGCCGTACATCGCGCCGTAAAAAACGCCCGCCAGCATGATGATCGCGCTGGTGGCCGCGTCCTCGGGCTTGAGCATGCTGGTCAGCGTCGCGGTGATGGGAATGAGGAGCGCTGTGCCGCTCGAGGGGCCGATGCCGGGGAGCACGCCCACCGCGGTTCCAACGAACACGCCGATAAAGCAGAAGAGAATATTGTGCCACTGCAGCGCCTGCGAGAAGCCGATGGCAAGATAGTGAAAGGTGTCCATGTCTCAGCCTCCCGCGACGAGATTCGTCAAGAATTCAGGGAGCGGCGGCAAGTTGCCCTGCAGCAGCACCACATAGATGAGGTAGACCGCGACAGAAAACGCGGCGGATATGATGAGCGATTTTACGATGTGGCCACGCTCCATGAGCTGGAACACGAACGTGAGGAAAAGGAAGGTCGAGATGATATACCCCAGCCGCTCGAAGATCAGGATATAGACCACGATCGAGGCGATGAGTATGAAGAGCTTCTTGTAATTGTGGCTCGATTTCGCCTTTTCCGGGCCCTTGTACACGATGGCGCCATAGATGACGATGGCGCTCAGCCCCATGAGAATGATGCCGAGCAGTGTGGGAAACACCGCCGGGCCGACGTTGCTGCCATAGGAGCTCGAGGTGATGCCCCTGCTCGTCACGACAAAGAACGCCCCTACGGCGAGAAAAACGCTCCCCGCGAGGATATCAAAACGTTTGTTGATCACGATGCCCCCGATTAGTGCGCGATAATGCGGAAAGAAGCGCGGTGTGCCCGCGCCCCTTTCCATATTCGACAGATTATGGGTAAAGAGATTATTTCGCCATGCCGAGCGCGGAGAGCAGCTCGGCGAGGTCTTTGTTCTGCTGATCGAGGTTCTTCACGAAGTCGTCGCCCGCGAGGAAGTCGGCATCCCAGCCGCGCTTCGCGAGTTCCTGCGCCCAGACATCGGTCTTCGAGAGCTTGGTGAAGGCGTCGATCCAGTATGCCTTCGCCTCGGCGCTCATCTGGGGCGGTCCGAACACGCCTCGCCAGATCACGAAATCGGCGGGAATGCCCTCTTCGCGGAGGGTCGGCACGTCTTTGAACACGCCGCCGAGGCGCTGGGCTGCGTTCACCGCGAGGACGCGGATCTTGCCAGCTTCGAGGTATTCGGCGACCGAGGCCGAAACGCTCGTGAGCACGTCGCCGTTGCCGCCGAGGATGGCGGCCATGGCTTCAGCCTTGCCATCGTAGGAGATGTACTTGACCTTGCTGGGGTCCACGCCGGCCTTGCTGGCGGGGAGGAGGAAGGAGAGGTGATCGACCGCGCCGGGACCCGAGCCGCCGACGACAGAGATCTTCGAGGGGTCTTTCTTCATGTCGGCGAAGAGCGACTTGATGTCCTTGTACTTCGAGTTGGCTGGAACCGCGATCACCGCGTAATCGACGAAGAACTGCGCGAGCGGCGTCACATTCTTGTAGGAGAAGGGGCAGTAGCCCTCCTTCTTGAGATTGTTGATGAGCATGGTCGGCGAGGTGAGGAAAAGCCTGTAGTCGTTCTTCACGTCTTTGACGACATACTCGGTGAGGAATACGGAGCCGCCGCCGCCCGGTTTCGCTTCGACGAGCATCTGCTGATCAACAAGCTTCGTATCAGTGAGCGACTTCGTAATGGCTCTCAGCGCCATGTCGAACGCGCCGCCCGCGCCGGACGGAGCGACGAAGGTAATCGTCTTCGACGGATACTTCGGCGCCGCGAAAGCTCCCGCGGCCACCACCGCCACGAGCACGAAGAGCACCGCGGCCTTTCTCACGACATTGATTCTCATGAATGCCTCCTATGATGTTCCAACCGGCTCACTGGCCGGTTTTTTTCAGTATCGCGTCCAACACCTGCGTGTAGGTCTCGGGTGGCGTATTCCCGAATTCAGCCCTCAGGTTGAGATCGGCAAGCGCCTGCAGTTTTGCCCTTGTGGCCTGCGAAGCGGAGCTATCGAGTCCCATCTCCGCGAGCGTGTCCATCACCTCGCCCATCTCGGCGACACGGCGCTCGGCGGCGATAGCCGTGCGCGTGATCAGCATGGTGGCGGTGTCCGCGAGGGGTCGCGAGTTGATGGTCCCCGAGATGGAGTCCATGATTTCCTTGTCGACGCCCGCTTTGCGGCCCGCAGTGAGTGTCTCGAGAAGGAGCGCGGTGAGCCCCTTCATGAAGATGCTCCTCATCATCTTGAGCGCCGAAGAGCTGCCCGCGGTCTCATTGATGAACGAAATCTTCATCCCGAACGGCA
>Ga0172369_10006452_pt1 | contig 13966 bp, 13 predicted proteins | sample LakKiv25m_FD_114539 | JGI IMG/M metagenome (GOLD analysis project Ga0172369, IMG submission 114539) | Freshwater microbial communities from Kabuno Bay, South-Kivu, Congo - kab_022012_11.25m | ecosystem: Environmental > Aquatic > Freshwater > Lake | place: Democratic Republic of the Congo...
CAAAAATAATTTTTTACTTTATAAACTTTCTAGCTTTACGAACTTTATGAACTCCGATATCGCCATAAAAGTTGAAAATGTTTCGAAAACATTTAAGATTCCTCACGAGAAGATTTCTAGTATTCGTGGGGCGTTTGTCAGCATGTTCCGTAAAAATAGTTACGAAGAATTCCAAGCACTAAACAATGTTTCATTTGACGTGAAAAAAGGGGAGTTTTTTGGTATAATTGGGAGGAACGGCAGCGGCAAATCCACGTTGCTTAAGATTCTGGCGGGCATATATCAGGCTGACAAGGGTAAAGTGCATGTTAACGGCCTTATATCGCCATTTTTGGAGCTAGGCATTGGCTTTAATCCGGAACTTTCCGGCCGGGATAACGTATATCTTAATGCCACAATTTTAGGCATGAGCCGGAAGGAAATCGACGCTAAATTTCAAAAAATTGTGGACTTTTCGGAACTAGAAAAATTCATTGACCAGAAACTCAACAAATATTCTTCAGGAATGCAAGTGCGCTTGGCCTTTTCCGTAGCAGTCCATGCCAACAGGGAAATCCTTCTTATGGACGAAGTTCTGGCGGTCGGGGACATGAACTTTCAGAAGAAATGCTATGATTATTTCAATGAAATAAAAGGCAAAAAAACAATCCTTTTTGTTTCACACGACATGGAGAGTATGAAAAAATTCTGCGAGCGGACGCTTTGGATAAGCAATGGGGAGATGAAAAGTCTCGGCCAAACAGAAGAGGTCGTTGAAATGTATCTTCGGGACACGATGAAGGCCGCTTGAATAAATTATGAAACCAAAAGAAATTTTTCCGGAAAGCCGATTGGCTCACAAATATCTGGACGGATTAGTGGGGATTGAGATCGGCGCCTCTTTTCATAATCCTTTTGGACTCAAGACAAGGAATGTAGATTTCACGGATTCTTCGGAAACGGTTTTCAAGCGCGAGGAGATCGGCAAAGCAGGGGAATATGTGAAGGTGGATATTGTGGCTTCGGGTGACGAAATTCCGGTTCCGGACCAATCCCAGGATTTTGTGGTGAGTTCTCATGTGCTGGAACATTTTCCCGATCCGATCAAGGCGCTCAAGGAGTGGCATCGGGTCATTCGTCCCGGAGGATATATATTCATGATTATCCCTCACAAGGACCGGACTTTTGACCGAAGAAACAGAAGCACAAGGCCGGAAGAGCTCCAAGCAAGGCATGAAACAAAAATTTTCCCAGAGCCTAAATCGAATCACTTTTCCTTCTGGACGACGCTAGATATGCTGGATCTCATCCAATCGATCGATTTAGAGTGGAGAATTATTGATTTTCAGGATGTGGATGACAAGGTGGGAAACGGATTTTCCATTGTGATAAAAAAGGAAAAAGCTGATCCGGAAAAAGATAAGCTATTAATTTCAAAAATAGCGGAATTCAAGGAAAAAATAAAAAAAGAAAACAGATCTTTAGTTAATATTTTAAAAATAAAAAGAGTGAATGAAATCCTGAAAAATTCAGGCAAGGAATTTAGAAAAAACGGACTCGCAGGAGTCCTACGCCGGATGAAGTATATGTATAAGTGGGACAGAGAATAAAAATTTTAAATCAGGACTAAAATCAGTACCAAGACAAGCGAGCTGATTAGAAAAAGAGTAAAAATCGCAGCGAGATAAAAACCTTTGAAAAACCAAGGTTTGTATTGGGAGATTCGTTTGTCGAGTTCGGTCAAGTCCTGGAAAAAATTATCATTTCCATACGCCGGACGCATCACTAGGGTGCGTCCTTTAAATTCTCCGCCTTTTCCCGTATTAGTGTAAGAGCGAGCTTCAAATTGCGGGTCTTTGCTGATTAGTATTTCTGGGACATTTTTTTGGGCCGGATTCTTGGCTAGATATGACACCATTAGACAGTATGATTTATTCTGGGAATCAGGCATCGCTTTAAAGTTGAATTTATATGCTATGCGAGAAATAATTGAAAACCGGGTTATCTTGTTGGTGGCAATAATTTCTTGGCAATCTGCATCTGCCAGCTGAAAAAGCACTTCATCGCCAGATCCGATACTTTCCCCGTTGCGTAGCGCAATTTTAATTTGGTTGAGATTATTTCTCTGGGCTGAAAAAACTTGTGTTACTTGGCCACCTGAATAAAGTTTTGTCTCGCCGCCGGTTTTGAAATTATAATCTGATTCCGGAAAAGAAAGGTCCCGGGAAAAAACATAAAAAATAATGACGAGAAAAACAAAAAAGATAGCGATAGGAATAAATCTATAATTTTTTTCTAACTTGATATTCATAAATAGTATCTTGGTATTATTAAGCTGAAAATTGAATAGAATTGTAGAACGACCATCAAAATCAAGGTAAGCCTCAGGAACATTTCAAAATATTCCTTTTTTCGCAAAATCGCTCCAAACCCAACGGCCAGAAGGATGAAATGCGCCGCGATGTTGGGCATGAAATACCGGCCAGGAGTCCCAATTAAAATTTTGGCGCTCGAGTCAAAAACACGCCAATCATAAAAACGGATAGCCAATTGCAGCGCGATGATCAGGCCAATAAAAAGAAACAGATATTTCTTTTCAGGGAGAAAATCGGCCTCTTTTCTCTTTTTGAAAAGATAGAACAGGAGTCCGATCACGGCAACAATTTCAATGATGAATATCAAATCAATGATCTGGCCGGATATTTTCGTGTCCAGCCAGCCGAAATTGCCCCAATATGAGCCAGCGGTGCGGGAAAATGGAGAAATTCCGATCGTTTTGTTAAAATAATGGCCAAGAGAAACGGCTATGGAAGAAAATTTAGATGGAGAATCTGATCGGGTAATGCCGGAAAGATATTGTGTCGGGGCTAAATTAAAAACTAATATTAACGCGATCAGGGAAAATATCAGAAAGTAAAGAAAAAATAGCGATATTGAAATTTTTAGGCGCCTATAGATCGCGTAAGCGAAAAGAAAAAAAGCTACAACTGCCAAAACAATGGCCGGACCTTTTGTCAACATTCCTAAAATTATGGAGAATAACAATATCGCGGTATTTTTCCAAGTGATTCCATCCTTGAGGAGCGAAACGGCGCCGAAAATAAAAAGTGTGAAACAAAAAAATAACAAAATATCCGGATTGACGATGGAGGACATAAAGGAAAACATAGGTTGGAAAGCCACAATGGAAGTTATCAACAAAGAATTTTTTTCCGAAAATCCAATTTTTTTTGAAATGAGGTAAAGCAAAAATATGACAAAACTGCCCAAGAACACGGAAAAAATTCTGACACTAAAAAAACGGAACAAAACACTTTGACCTGAAAAAATTTTTTCGATGACTGAAGCTAATGAATAGTAGGAGGGCGATCCGCCAGAAGTGTTGGGAGGATAAACATCGATGTATCTTTTCCATTGGTTGTTTTTTATCTCGTTTTCTTCTGGTCCGTCAAAGTTATTTGAAAAAAAAGGAGTATTGTTTTTCTGGAATTTTATATTATCAAAGTTTGTCGCAGCCGCCGTTTTTTTTATTTCTTCGGAATAATTATAAGTAAAGATATTATCGCCATCCGGCGGGTTATTGGTAGTTTTTTTAATCGGCCAATTTTTATTTTTTGATTCGGCGAAATATTGTACTGTGGCATAATGCGTTTGTTCATCAGGCCCCTGGAAAATGGGGAAAAGAACCGCCAAAAAAACGCCTCGCAAAAAAAACGCCGCGATAATCAGGCTCAAAATAAAAACGGGTTTTTTATAAAACGGCCTTGGTTGAATAGCTTCCATAATTTAAGTATAATATAAAAGCAAGCTTAAATCTAATAAGGCAAAAGATCGGAGGATGAAAAATATATCGCAAAATAAAAAGAAAAGGGCGGCAAGGGGATATTGGTTGAATTTTATAGAAGAATTTTGGAATGTGAAGCCCAAATATCGCAACTGGCGATTTGGGAGAATTGAAATTTGGGAAAAAGGAAAAAAATGGGCGGTTGATGAATTGAGATTTCACACGCCTCTTTCTGTTGAATGGGATGAATTTAGAGAAAAATTGGATCTTGAAGACGTAGATAACCTGGATAAATTTAAAAAACTTCTTAAAAAATTTCAAAGCGAATTGAAATAAGATTTATCCTAAACAGTCACAATGGATCCTCAAGTTGCTGGAGTATTTAAAAAGTTTTAAGAAATAGCCAGATAGCATGGTACAATTAGTTATTCAAACCATATTAATACCACAAAAAAATCGGCGAAAAAGCCGGTTTTTTTAAAAAGACGGGGATTGAGTATTTTGCGTAATTCAAGTATAATACAAAAGTAAATTCAAGGCTAATTTCCAGTCTTTTTTATGATTCAAAAACTGAAGAATGAGGCTTTTTCCATCGCAGAATCTTTGCATCTGAGAATTTTTGGCCATGAAATGGGCGAAGAAATGAGAAATTTTTTGGGAAATTTAAGCATTTCTTTTCTTGGCGGAGCAATTTATTCTGTGTTGCTTTTTGTTGTATATATTTTAGCGGGAAGATTTTTAGGCCCCGTTGATTATGGAAAGTATGCTTTATATACGGCACTTTTTTCTTTTTTGACGATATTTATTTCCTTTGGCCTAGAGACGACAATTGTTCGTCTGACTGCAAAAGCTGATGAAGAGCGGAAAAAAAGAATTCTCTCTACTTTTATCATATTTTTCTTTTGCAATTCTATTTTTTGGTCACTAATTTTTCTAATTTTTAATAGTTATATTGCTGATTTTTTTGGAATTCCAGCTGTGTTTATTATTTTTGCTGTATTGTTTTCAGTAACTAATTCTCTAGGCATTGCGTTTGAAAATTATTTAAAAATCATGAATCAATTCATGTTTGTTAATATTATCCGTATATTTCAAGGATGTTTTTTGTTTTTTTCACTTGTTGTTTTATATTTTTTATTTAATGATCTATTTTCTTTAGCATGGTTTATAACTTTAAATGTAATTGCATCAGTCTTGGTATTGGCAATTTTCTTATTTAAAACAAAAAAATATTTTATACTTGTTTTCGACAAAGAAATTTTGAAAGAACTTTTTTTATTTTCTTCAAGCATGTTTCTGGGAGTAATATCTGGTTATTTAATTCAAAGCGGAACCAATGTCTTAATAGGAAAATTTATTGGAACTCGTGAGCTAGGTATTTACAATGCTTACTATATGCTTTGTATTATTGCATCCGGTCAACTTCTGACATTCTTTTCGGCCGCGTATTTTCCGGCAATAGCCCAAGCAGAGGACAGAGCGATTATTGCAAAAAAGATAGAAAAAATTTTCCCTATACTTGGCACAGGATGGTTTATCTTGACTGCTTTGATTATGCTGCTGGGATTAAAAATGTATGGACAAGCATATCCTGTTGATTATCTCATTGTATTTATTTTTAGTACTTATGCGTTGCTTAGCCTTTATGGAAGTCTTTTTGGTTTCATTACTATTTCCGGAGGAAATCAAAAAATTATCAGAAATCTTTATATCTCATGGTTTTTATTTGTAACACTATATTTCATCTGCCTCTTTGTGTTTATTGGTCTTGGTTTTTTTACTATCCACGTAGTGATTATAATGTATGCCATAATCTTTTTTATAAATGCATTATTAAATAAATATTTTTGTAATAAATATCTATCAAGTTTATGAACACTGAAAAATTTTATAATAATTATTTGCAAAACAGTTATAATCAAATCTCGCCTAATCAAGATGAAGATAAGCAGTATTGTGATTATTTTGTTAAAAATTTTGACTTTTTTCTTCCGAAAGAAAAACGAGCCAATATTTTGGACGTAGGTATTGGCAATGGAAGAGCGCTAAAGGTGCTTAAGGAATTGGGGTATTCTAATTATTTGGGCATAGATATTGCAAAAGATCTTATTGAAGAAGCAAAGAAAAAAGGACTATCATGCGAATATATTGAGGATACTAATGAGTTTCTTGATTTGAATAGGGAAAAATATTCTTTTATATTTCTTTCCCATGTCATCGAACATATTCCAAAGCAAGAAGCAGTTATTTTCCTTGAAAAAATTAGAAACTCTCTCACGGAGGATGGCGTATTAGTTATAGCAACACCCAGTGTGCAAAATATTTTTTATGTCGGACCCTTTTGGGATTTTACACACGTAAACTTTTTTACAGAGAGATCTCTGGCTCAAGTATGCGAAGCTGGAGGTTTTAATAATGTAAAGATTGTTGCTGAAAAAAATCCTTTAAACATTTATGGAAAAGGAGTATTCAATTTTTTGAGATTTTTTATAAGCGATATAATAATAAGAGTCTTTAGATTTTTTGTTAATATCTCGATTAAGTTAACCCGTTTTCTTATGGGAACGATCAATCCGAAAATTCTATCATTTAATTTGATTTGTATTTGCAAAAAGAAATGAACTCTAATCCTCTTGTTTCAATAATTACTCCTGTTTATAATCACGAAAAATTTATCGGTGATACAATTAATAGTATAATAAATCAAACCTATCAAAATTGGGAAATGTTGGTGGTGGATGATTGTTCAACGGATAGAAGCTGGGAAATTATCCAAGAATATGCAGGGAAAGATTCTCGGATCAAGGCTTTTAGAAATACCGAGAACAAGGGCCTCATACCAAACTGGAAGTTTCTCATCGATAATTCAAAAGGTGAATATATAGCATTTTTGGAGGGAGATGACATTTTTTACAAAAATAATTTGGCGAAAAAAATTGAAATTTTTGAGAAATTTCCGGATGTAGGAATGGTGTATTGCAACTTTAATGTTATTAGTGAAAATGGGGAAGTGATCATAAAAAACCATAAGTTGTTTCAGAGGGTGCGTGTTTATAAGAATGAATATATAGAACCAAGTGAATATTTGGGCTCAAAATATCATTTAATAAATTCTTATAGCCAGGTAATGATTAAAAGATTAGTTATTAAAAAAACTGGATATCCACGTACTTTCTGTCCTTTAGAAAAAATATTTTTACCATCAGACTGGGATTTTAATTTTAGAATTTCAACTGAAAATAAAATTTATTATATTGAGGATATTTTATTTGGATATCGAAAGCATTCGAGTAATAGTTCGTATGATGCGATAACGGCATACAGGCATATGTCTTTTGTATTAGATGACTATAGAAAAAAATTCATAAAAAATAGTGAAGTTATTAAGGCGATTCAGTATAAACAATGCAGATATATTTATTCTAAAATAATTTATTATCTCGAAAATCGAAATAAAAAAATGGCATGGAATGAATTCTTTTCATACATAAAATACAATATTTATTATAAGGACTTAGATTTAAATATCAAATTAATTTGTAGGCTTTTTTTTCCAAATATCCTTAACTTGTATATTAAAAAATTTTATTATCACCAACAATAAAATATATGAAACTTGACCTTGGTTGCGGAAAAAATAAAAAACCTGGATTCATTGGTCTCGACTGCATAAAAATACCCGGAGTAGATATTGTTTGTAATTTAGGTAAAGAAAAAATGCCAATCGAAGACAATTCAGTAGAAGAAATTTACTCAATGCATTTTATGGAACATGCTGAAAATTTACTTTTTATTATGGAGGAAATATGGCGTGTTTGCAAAAATGGAGCAAATGTTTTCATCGCAGTTCCATACTTTAATTCAATTGGTGCATTTCGTGATCCTACCCACAGACACTTTTTTACATATGAAACATTTGATCATTTCACGAACACAAAGAAACTACCATCATTCTATTCTAAGGCAAAATTTAAAATTGTTAGTAAAAAGATAATTTTTTATCCAGCAAACTCTAATATTTATGGGAAAATAAGGTTTATGCATATGATGCCTTTTCAATTAATTGCTAACTTATTTCCATATTTGTATGAGCATTCTCTATTGAAGCTTTTTTCAGCGCGGGATTTATATATTGAGCTTAAAGTGATAAAAAAATGAAGAGAAGATTTGTAAGTATTTTAGTTGTCACTTTTAACGCCGAGAAGTATATAGAGAAAACAATTAAAAGTTGTTTGGATCAAACATATCAAAATTTAGAAGTGCTTGTTCTTGATAATGCGTCAAGTGATAGGACAGTTGAAATTATAAGGCGATTAAGCGATTCGAGGATCACCATGTTTGAAGGCAAAGAAAATATTGGTCCGTATGCCGGATTGAATTTTCTTTTAGAAAAGGCCGAGGGGGAATATATCGCCATTCAAGATCATGACGATGTTTGGTTTCCGGAAAAAATCGGAAAACAAGTTGATTTTCTTAACAAAAATCCAAATTATATTGGATGTGGGACCAAAACCTTCTATTTTTATGAGAACAAAAAAGTTTTGATTTTGAATAAAAGACCTTTTGAAACTAATTTTGTTGACCATACTTCATTAATGTTTAGAAATAAAGGGCTAGGATATGATGAAAATTTTTTATTGGCGGATGAATATTTTGAAAAAAAGATACTTAAAAATGTAGGAAAACTTGCTTGTATTCAAGAACCGCTGAATGTGCATCGGATAAGGCGGGATGGCACTAATTTATCTTCAAATAGGTTTAATTTTTCCCTGAAAAATACGAAGGAGTTTTTTTCAATAAACGGAATATCTTTGCAAAGCATATTTTATTTATTTGATTTGGTTTTTGGAAAATTTTTCCCAAATAAAATTATTTGGCTCATCCGAAAATACATTACACAAAATAAGGCAGATTGGATGTCAGTTGAAGAATTTTCAAATCTTTATTTTCCAATATAGTGCTTTAAAGTATGCCTTTCCAGTCTATGGCAATTTTTTTGACGTCAAATTTTTCAATATTTTTTGCGGCGTTTGTTTTGATTTTGCCTAAATCGATATTTTTGAATTCAGTGACGAAGCTGCTCTTGTCCAGCAAAATTCCATTTTGTCCGTAATATGGATATGCAATTGGTGCGTCAAAAGGCAATGCCGGATCAATGATTTCTCTTGCTCCTGTTTTAAAGTCCGAGGTTATAATCGGCAAGTCGCAGGACATGGCGTCTATGAGTACGTTTGGAAATCCCTCAGAATCCGAATTAAAAAGAAAAAAATCGGCACGGGCAAGGTATTTATAGACGTTTTGTTTTTTGCCCAGCAAAAAAACATTGTTTTCAAGTCCATTGGTTTTTATTAAATCTTCCAAATTTTTTCTTTCCGGTCCGTCGCCGATAATAAAAAATTTATCCAAACCGTGCTGCTGTTCTCGAAAAATGCCTATTAAAACATCAATATGCTTTTGTTTATGTAGACGACCAATGGTGATAAAAATATTCCCATCGCTCCGGGACATGTCGATATCAATTTCTTCCTGTTTTTTTGTTGCAACTAATTCCTGGTCGATTGGATTATAGATAACTTTGATTTTTTCTGGTGAAATCTGCAGCTTATTGGATATATCAAGCCTATTTTCCTTGGAATTTACAATAATAATTTTCGCGCGCGGATATAAGTGTTTGATCAAAAATTTATAAACAAAATTTACAATTCCGCTGCCGCTAAAAAAATCCAGGGACGTGCGGAATGAAATGACAGCTTCCTTGTTGGAAAGAATGTTAATAAAATTTGAAATCTCCAAAAAACTTATAATTTTTTTTGGCTGATGAAGTCTAATAAGTCGTTTCAGCTTCAGTATATAGAGAGGAAAAAGGGGAATCATTAAAACGTTATGCTTTAATTTTGCCAATGGGATTACAGTGATATCTTCTGGCAAATCAAAAAATCTGCTGTCATTAAGAAGTAATACGTATACGTCATACGCTTTCGAAAGTCTCGGGGTTATTGCTGAAATAACCTTTTCCGCGCCACCGGCCTCGAGCGAATTTATTACGAAAAAAAATTTTTCTTTACGCATGGGTTTTCCTAAATCTTAACAAAATAAATGGAATCATGAGTGAAATCGGAAAAATCCATTTAAAAATATATGACAAGCGCTCGATGGCAACTTTCTTCCAATTGCAGTCAATATAGCCATACGACATTCCAAAAAATATATTTGATGGGTAAATAACATTTCCATCACCACTATAAATATCAACAATTTTTTCTGGCGTGATCAAAGTACTTTGCTGGAAATTTAGATTACTATAATATTTTTTGATAATTTCTGGATTTTGCTGGATATATTCAATATTGTATGGAATGATAACATCAAAATCTGGATCAAATATCCAATAATTATGCCCGGTGTTGGCGGTTACAACAACATGCCCACCAAGTCCCACAACATTCGCTTCAATGCTGTTTTTTTAAGAAAATCCACAAGAGCAATGGCGTGTTGTGAGCAAAAACCAACACCCCGCTCAATTGCTTTTTTGTAATCACAATATTCATATTTTGTATAAATATCGGGAATTATATATCTAAGAGAGGCCAAAATCCAATTTTCATAAAAAGGAATCGTGATGTTATATTTATTATTACCTTCGTCCTCCCAATAATGCGCGATACTTTTACTAAAAATATCATTTGCGAATGAAATATAATTTTGTCTATCTATTTGCTCTAGCGAATTAAGCGATTTAAAAGTTTCTTGCGGTGATATTGTCGTATCATTTACGAAACCATTTTTTGACTCGGTGTAAATCGCCGGATTTTTTAACGGAATAAAAAAACCAGAAAAGTTTATTCCTAGAATTATTATTCCGATTAAAAATATGAAGAAAAAAAACGCGGTTAATTTTTTCATTTAATCAAAGTATTCTCGAAACCACAGCTCAATCGTTATTAGCGCCCAAATTCGATAAGCGTGATTAATTTTGGTCTTTTCGTGAGTGGCCAATAATTTTTTTATTGCTTCTTTTTTAAATATGCCACGCGCCAGCGCTTTTTCTGACAAAAGAGTGTTGTAAGCGTATTCCTTCAGTTCTCCTCTAAACCAAACATCAATTGGGATTCCGAAACCCATTTTGGGGCGATACATCACTTCGCGCGGCAACAAATCTTTCAACGCTTCCTTGAGAATATATTTTTTATTATTAAATCCATTGAGTTTTAAGCTAAATGGGATTTTGGCTGTCAATTCCAGCATTTCATGATCGAGAAATGGGGAGCGACCTTCCAGGGCGACTGCCATAGTGTCAATATCAACTTTAACCAATAAATCATCTGGCAGGTATGTCGAGAAATCGGCGTAAAGGCATTGATCCATTTTATCATTTGTCGCGCTTTCTTGAAATCGGTCGGCAACAAGCATATACGAATCAATATTTTTCATTTTATTTTTAAATTCATCCGTATATAAATTTTCTTTCATCCGGTTGGTGAAATAACAAATTGATTCCACATAGCGATGCGCGTAATTATCAGAAAGCGCTTGGGAAAAGCGATAGGCGCGGTCAAAAAAAGTTGTTTTGATATTTTTCGCTAGAAATTTGCTGACAGGTAGAATAAAGTATTTATGGATCGGCAAAATTTTATCATACCAAAGTCCGAATTTTTGCACGCTATATCTGCCATAGCCGGCAAAATTTTCATCACCTCCATCGCCATTGAGGGCTACAGTCACAAAATCCCGTGTCATTTTGCTCACGTAGTATGTCGGCAAAGCGCTAGAATCGGCGTAGGGTTCTTCATATTGTCGGACGAGCATTGGCAGGAGTTCGATGGCATCCGGTTTTACGATAAATTCTTTATGATCGGTTTTGAATTTTTTTGCGACAATTCGGGCATATTTTAATTCGTTGTATTTTTCTTCCTCAAAACCGATGGAAAAAGTTTTTACTGGCGTGTCGCTTAATTTGCTCATCATTCCTACCACAGCGCTGGAATCAATGCCGCCGGAAAGAAAGGCGCCCAGAGGCACATCGGAAATCATTCGCAACTTCACGCATTCTTCCAATTTTTCCATGATTCTTTTTTTCCATTCATCTTCAGAAAGATCCAGTTTTTGGGAATAATCCAGTTTCCAATATCTTTCTTTTTCAACCCCTTTCGTTTTTAAATCAATAAACAAATAGTGCGCCGGCTCTAATTTTTTAATATCTTTAAAGCCGGTGAGGGGGGCGGGACAATATTGCAAAGTTAAATAGTGGTTAATGGCTATGTAATCTGGCTCTTTTTTGTATTCTTTTTGAGTGAGAATGGCCTTCAATTCTGAAGCAAAAATGAATACATTATCATCAAGATAATATTTAAAAGGTTTTTTACCTACTCGATCGCGAGCGCAAAAAATTGTTTTTTCTTTTTCATCGTATATTGCGAAAGAAAACATGCCTCGCAGATGTTCCAAACATTTTTTACCAAATTTGTCGTAAAGCGCTAAAATTACTTCGGTATCCGACTTTGATTTAAATGTGTAGCCTTCTTTTTCCAGCATGGCGCGCTTTTCCTGAAAATTGTAAATCTCGCCGTTGAAAACTATCCAGTATCTGTCCAGATAATTCATCGGCTGATGGCCAAGCGGGGAGAGATCAATGATGGAAAGGCGGCGGTGGCCCAAGGCAACTTTTTGATCCGAAGAAACATAAACTCCGCCATCATCCGGCCCGCGGTGTTTGATTTTTTCATTCATCTTCAAAATATCCTGTTCGGAAGTGACCTGATCGTTAAAATAAATTTTTCCCGTTATTCCGCACATAAAAAAATTCAATAAATTATCGCAACTGCCAAATTTTTACAGTGCTGTTTTGATATATAATTTTAAGATTTTTATCGAATTTTTCCAAATTAGCGCCATAAAAATTAGATCTTCTCCACCATTCTCGCTGAACATAAATCGTGTTAAATTTATCCATCGAATATAGAACATACAACGGTCCGGAAATTTTCGGAAACTGTTTGTCAATAGTTTCCTGATAGCCTGTCAGCATTTTCTTGTTATTTCTCAGTTTTGTTTCAAAATCATTGAGAGATATTGCTCCAGAAATGTAATCGTCAAAATCACTTTTTATTTTAGCTATAACTTCATTTTTATTTTTTTCTAATGTGGAATTTTTTTCCGGCTCAATTTCTTTTTTAATTTCATTTCCCAGAAAAAAAATCTCTGTTGGAGAAAGGATTTCCCTGTCGGCAAAATATTTTATCATCGGATAATTTGCGGGTTGAGTAATAAAAATCGCATCTTTAGGCGTATTGGATTTGATCCATTGAGCTGCTTCAAATTCTGATTTGGAGGTAAGTGATTTTTTTCCATGTGCGAGAAAAAAAATTCCTGCCATGCCAAGTAAAACTGAAAAAATAACTATTGAATATAAACCTATTCTTGGGGAAATCTTTGCTCCTTTAACGTACTCAAAAACCTCATTTATTATCGGAATAAACATAAAAATAATGGAAAGACCAATAAAAATCCAATATCTCTCTGGCAAATAATGGCAATTAAGGCGCGGAAATATTTCAGCAAAAGCAAAAAATACCGCAAAAAAAGGAAAAGTTATTCGAAAAAGAGTATTTTTTAAAAAACTAAAATTATTTCTCTTTACCAAAATCATTAAAAAAAGCGCGATCAGAACAAAAATAAACGGGCTGGCATAATAGCCATAATATTTGAGGGCGCCCGTTATTCCTGGCCAGCCCATTTGCAACGTCGCATTATCGCTCCAATAGCTACCGATAAACCACGGGCGCCATTTTTCAAAATCCAGCATTCGTTGCGAGGCAGTGCGAAGCAAGCCCAGAAGGCTGGCGATCAATGGAATTTTAATTGCTAATTTGGGAATAAGCGCGATTAGGGAAACAAACGCAATAACTAACAGAAATATTTTTTGTGGCGTTAATTCCCTCTTGATGAATTTTTTATATCCTAAAATACTTAGGGCTGCTAAATGAAAAAATAAAATAAAAATAAAAAATTCATGATAAAATTGGCCAAGAATGGCGATAAGAGAAGAGAAAATCAACGCGAATAATTTTTTTTCGGCTAAAAACACATGCAAAAAATAAATGTATATAGGAAAAAACAATATAAATAAATTTTGCGGCCGCGTCATATCAATTTCCAAGGATAAAGCCGGAATGGAAATTACACCGAAAAGGAAAAGCAGTTGTA
>Ga0172369_10006453_pt1 | contig 13965 bp, 12 predicted proteins | sample LakKiv25m_FD_114539 | JGI IMG/M metagenome (GOLD analysis project Ga0172369, IMG submission 114539) | Freshwater microbial communities from Kabuno Bay, South-Kivu, Congo - kab_022012_11.25m | ecosystem: Environmental > Aquatic > Freshwater > Lake | place: Democratic Republic of the Congo...
ACCTATCGCAAACTAGTTATCCGTTATGAACGGCTTAAGGCCACTTTCCTAGGATTCAGATATCTGGCTTATTCCCTCATTAACTTTCGTTGGATATTTAGGGCTACTTAATACGAGCTCAATATGCCTATATTATACCACAACTAAATATTTTATGCTATAATAAATGTAAGAATAATTTTATGTGGCCGAATAAAAAAGAAATTCAACCAGGCTTAAGACCGGAAATGGCTCCGCCAATCGAAAGAGGCGGTCAGCCGTTGATTGAAATAGTAAAAACTCCGGAACAAATCAAGAATGAAGTCGGCCAAACGGTTGAATCGAAACCGTTAGAAAAAATTGATGCGGCAAATAAGGCAGTGACATTGGCGGCAGCAGATTTGGGTTATCAAAAATATCAAGAATTGGAAAATGTATTATCCGAAGATTTGAGCGCGATGTACAGTGCGATGGTCCCCAAAGACCAGGAAAGGTTTAAATTGAAAGGCGAAGAAACCGCTAAAAAGATTTTTCAGCTGGTTTATCAGCAGACCAAAGTTAATGTCAAAAAAATAATTAAATTGATTAAAGATTGGCTAAAATTGATTCCCGGCATTAACAAATATTTTTTAGAGCAAGAGGCAAAAATTAAAGCTGATAAAATAGCTGAATTAGCTGTCAAAAACGGCAATAAAGTTGATTTTTAATTAAATTATGGGTTTTGAAGACCAAAGCCAAAATATTTACAGCAGCGGATTTTTGGATTCGTTGGATTTTTCTTCGGTGATGGCATTTTTGTCACAACCTTTGTTTTTGGCTTTTTTAGTTTTATTAGCTTTGGTGATTTTTATCGTTTTAGTTTTGTTTATTTTGCGGTTTATTTTCCGCCGCCAGGTGGCTTATCCGGCAATTTTCCAGAAACGGATTTTTATTTTGACTGTGCCGCAGCGGGAAAACAATAAGAATGAAGAGAATAAAAAGACAATCCAAGACATCATTAACGAAATCGAGGGATTTTATGCCAATTTAGGCGGTTTGAAGGCGCATAAGGGCTTTAAGACATGGCTGTTCGGCCGTTATGACTCTTGGTCGTTTGAGATAATTTTGGGTAAAGACGGCTTGATCAGTTTTTACATGGCAGTGCCGTCATACTTGGTTGATTATATGCGCCAGCAATTATTTTCCAAATATCCGCATTGCCAAATTGAAGAAACTTTAGATTATAATATATTCAATAATCAGGGCTATGTGGCGACCGGTTATTTGAAATTACTGAAGGCCAACATGTTTCCATTATTGACCTACAAGCAGATGAATAACGCTGATCCGTTGATTCCGGTAATTAGTGTTTTATCAAAGTTTCCCGAAGGCCAGACAGCGGCGATACAATTTGTGATGCGTTCAGCCAAGGGTTCTTGGCGCCAGCGAGGAGTCAAAGTAGCTTCGGAAATGCATCAGGGCAAGGATTTAAAAAAAGCCATGGCCAGCAGCAATAAGAATTTTTTACTGTCGATAATCGGCGATCCGTCTGATTGGTTTTTTTCCAGTAGCAAAGATAAGAAAGAGCCGGAACAGCATCGTTTGTCGTCGTTGGAAGAGCAGATGGCTAAAGGAATCGAGGAAAAAGCGTCTAAGGCTGGCATGGATGTCAATTTAAGAATTGTCGCTTTTGCACCGGTGGAAAGCCATGCTAAAGAGAATTTGCGCCGCATTGTTGATTCGTTTTCCCAATATTCCAGTTATCAGTATGCTAATGGCTTTAAAGCGGTGATCAAGGGCGAAGGCAAGCGGATCATCCATGATTTTATTTATCGCAACTTTGACGAGAAAATCGGCATGGTTTTAAACACCGAGGAAATGGCGTCACTGTGGCACTTGCCACTAGCCAATACTGAGGTGCCGCGGATTAATTGGCTGATTGCCAGGCGCATGTCGCCGCCACTCAATGTGCCGACCGAAGGAGCAATTGTCGGTGAGAATGTCTATCGCGGGGTTAAAACTCCCATTCATATTCGTGACAATGACCGCCGCCGCCACATGTATATCATCGGCCAAACTGGTACCGGTAAATCGACGACTATGGCGACCATGGCGGTGCAGGATATTCGCGATGGTAAGGGTGTTTGTGTAGTAGATCCGCACGGTGAATTAATTGAAACCATTTTACCTTGCATTCCCAAAGAGCGTTTGGAAGACGTGGTGATTTTTGATCCCTCCGACGTTGATCGGCCGATCGGCTTGAATATGCTGGAGGCCAATACTTCGTTTGAAATGGACAAAGCGGCGCAGGAAATGATCAATATTTTTTATAAATTATTGCCCGATCCGGCGATGGCTGGTCCGATGTTTGAGCATTACATGAGAAACGCGCTGTTAGCATTGATGGCTGATCAGGATGATCCGGGAACCTTGGTGGAGTTAGCGCGCATATTTACCGACGATGCTTTCCGCAAAAAGAAGCTGGAACATGTCAAAGATATTTTGGTGAAAGATTTTTGGGAAAGGGAATATGTCGCTTCGCAAAAAGGCTCGACCGGTTCGGATATGCTGTCTTATGTTATTTCCAAGACTGGCCGGTTCGTGGAAAACGAGTTGATGAGGAATATTATCGGCCAAAGCCATAGCGGCATCAATTTCCGCCAAGTCATGGACGAAGGTAAAATTTTATTTTTGAATTTATCTAAGGGTAAGATCGGCGAAACTAATTCCAGTTTATTGGGTTTGATTGCGGTAGCTAAATTGCAGATGGCGGCTTTGGCGCGCGCTGATATGGCTGAAGAAAATCGCCGCGATTTTTTCTTATATATTGATGAGTTCCAGAATTTCATTACTGATTCCATTTCGATTATTTTATCTGAAGCCAGAAAATACAAATTGAATCTGATTTTAGGCCATCAATTCATTTCACAATTAGTGCAGAATAATGACACGCGCGTGCGTGATGCGGTCTTCGGCAACGTCGGCAATCTGTTGATTTATCGCATCGGCGTTGATGACAGTGAGATAATTGTTAAACAGTTGGCACCAGTGGTCGGGGAATACGATGTTTTGAATATTGAGAAATACAATGCTTATTTCCGCATGATGATCGATAATACGGCGATGCCGGCTTTTAATCTGCATTGCTATCACCCGTATGATTTAGTCTCGCCGAACAAAGAAATTGTTCAGCCACTTAAAGAATTATCACGTTTGAAGTATGGCAAGGATCGTAATGTCGTGGTTAAGGACATTGTCGAACGTTCTAAAATCGGCCAATTAGGCGCGTCAAAGCCGCCGATTAGCTTTGAAGGGTTTTAATTCAAATTTAGTTGATGAAAATAGGATAAAAGTACATGGACTCAAGTTTAAATATTGGCAGCAGTCAAGTTAAAAAAGGATTTAAAATATCAAAATCATCTTTTTTTCTTATTTTAGCTAATATTATTCCTATTATTGGCATTTTTTTTGCCGGCTGGAGTATTTTTGGTATTCTATTCGCTTATTGGTTAGAAAATATTGTTGTTGGTTTTTATGCTGTTTTAAAGATATTAACCGCTCAATGTAATAGATATAATGGAACAAATGGATCGATATTTATTAAGGCATTTATCGTGCCTTTTTTCATTTTTCATTTTGGTTTATTCACTATGGGTCATGGCGTTTTTTTGTTCGCGCTTTTTGGGGAGCGAGGTGGCTTTTTTAATATATCCAATAATATTTTTTTGTTGGTAGTAAGTTTTTTTATGTTAATGATAAGCCATGGCGTGTCTTATTGGCAAAATTATATAAAAAATGGAGAATATCTGAAAACCTCTCCTGATGAAGCTATGGCGGCTCCTTATTCTCGTATCATTGTAATGCATTTATCAGTGATGGTCAGCGGTTTTGTTTTCGTATTGCTGGGGTTTAATATCATAACTAATATTTTGATTGTAGCTTTTAAGACGACAATTGATTTTAATGTACACAATAGGGAACATAGAAAGTTATCCATGAGACAACTTAATACACTTAATTGACTTTAGAGCCGTATTTTTAGTAAGATTGAAGGGGGAAAACAGTAAAAATAACCATTTTTTAATGTCAGCACTATATCGCAAATATCGGCCGCAGACTTTCGGCCAAATGATCGGCCAAAACCACATCAAAATCACGCTCCAGCACGAATTGGAAAAAAATGAGATCGGCCACGCTTATTTATTTTGTGGTCCGCGCGGTTTGGGTAAGACCACTTCTGCTCGTCTTTTTGCCAAGTCCATCAATTGCGAAAAACGTCAGTCTGGCCAGAGCGAGCCTTGCAATGAGTGTTCATCTTGCTTGGATATTATGGCTAATCGCGCCGTTGATATTGTAGAAATTGATGCGGCTTCTAATACTGGTGTGGATAATGTTCGTGAAAATATCATTGAAAATTCCCGTTTCGCATCGACTCGCGGCAAATATAAAGTGTTCATTATCGATGAGGCGCATATGCTTTCGACTTCGGCGTTCAATGCTTTGTTAAAAATCATGGAAGAACCGCCGTCGCACGTTTTATTCATTTTATGCACTACCGAAATTCATAAATTGCCACTAACCGTCATTTCTCGTTGTCAGCGATTCGATTTCAAAAAGGTGCCGGCCAAGGAATTAATTGCTCTGCTTTCATACATTGTCAAAGAGGAGAACAAAAAATTGGACGAAATAGTATTGGATCGGATCGCCGCCTATTCGGAAGGCTGCGTGCGCGATGCGGAAAGTTTATTGGGCAAGATTTTGACTTTAGGTGATGATATTACCATCGATCAGGCGGAAATAATTCTGCCACGCAGTGATTTTGACAGCGTTTATAATTTTGTCAGTTATTTGTTGGAAAAAAACTCCGGTGCGGCGATTGAGTTGGTTAATAAATTATTGGAAGAAGGTGTTGAGTTGGCGATCTTCTCGGAAAACCTATTGGAATTTTTGCGGCAATTGCTTTTACTTAAAGTCGATAATCGCTTGGATGTTTTTGGGGTTGGTTTATCCGAATATTTGTCGGAAAAATCGCTGGAGCTATCGAGCAAATTTAATTATGCCGAATTAGTGGATATGATTGACGTGTTCATGGATAAGCCGAAAGAAATCAGAAAATCGCAGATTCCGCAATTTCCATTAGAGGTGGCTGTTATCAGTGTGGTGGAAAAAATAGCTTGCACTCGGCCGGACAGCATTGTCTTTAATCAGACTGCCTCGCGGCCGGCAGCAACAGCGTCTAAACCGCCAGTTAGTCAAAATCAGCTGGCGCCGACTATTGAAAATAAATCGGAAATTACAATAGAAGCAGTAAAAAAAAATGACATTTTAGTTTCGGCTGTAGTTGAACCTGTTGCCACGGCATTAGGTGATAGTAATCGACTGATTGCAGCCGATAGTAATACTTGTCTGGATTTTAATGTCGTTTTAGAAAAATGGGGTGAAGTGATCCAGAAGTTAGTGGTGGATAATTTTTCTTTGGCATCGCTGCTGAAACTGGGTCAGCCGCTCAAATGCGATGGTAATGCCATTGAGATTGCTGTCACTAATAAGTTTTTTAAGGATCGGATGGAATCCAATCAGCATCGGCCGACGATTGAAGCGATTTTTACTGAGATAATCGGTTCGCCAGTCAGGATTAAAGCCATAGTGTCAGCGACTGTTGCTCCGATTGAAGTGGCTTTGGATTTTGGCGAAGAAGTTCATTTGTCGGAAGAAGTTTCTTCCGCATCGATTGCTGAAAAGCCTTTACCGCCGATTGCTCCCGCTCCCAGATTAGACGCCACAGAAGAAGTTTTAAGCATGTTTTAATAAAGTATCGTCATTCCCGCCTGTTTAACTCCGCTTAGGGTAAACTCCGGCGGGAATACAGGTTAAGAAATGTTCTGGATCCCCGGACAAATTCTCCCGATCGATTGCTCGCTTACGGATTTTCTGAGGATGACGAATAATGACATAGTTTAATAATAATATGAAACGTTCAGAAATAATCGTCTCTGCCGGCTTAGTGCCGATTGACTATCTGATGATAGTTTTGGCTGGTATTTTAGCTTACTTTATTCGTTATTGGGAGCCGATTAAGGCGATCAGGCCGATTATTTTTGATTTGTCTTTCAATGTATTTTTCGATTGGCTATTTTTGATCGCCCTATTATGGGTTATCAGCTTCGCCTTGGCCGGGTTGTATTCCATGAAGGGCACTTCACGAGCCATTGATGAAATGTCAAAAATATTTTTAGGCAGTTCGACGGCGGTCATGTTTTTGATGTTTATTTTCTTTTTCAGCCGTAGTTTGTTTGAGTCGCGTTTTATTATTTTGTTCGGCTGGCTGTTTGCAATTATTTTGGTGATGGTCGGTCGTGGCATAGCCCGTTTTATTCAGCGTCGTTTGTATTATTTCAATATTGGCGTGCATCGGGTAGTAATTATCGGTACCGGCTTGGTAGCTGAGGAAGTAATTAGCGATTTATCTAATAATGTCAAATCCGGTTTTAAGGTGGTTAGCCAATTTGCCTTATTTGATGATGGTACGGCTAAAAAACTAGCCGAATTAAAGATTCAAGATAAATTTGATGAAATTTTGGTCGCGACTGCCGAGCTGTCTTCCAAAAATATGGAAAAACTGAATGATTTTTCTTATGTCAATCACGTTGATTTGAAATACGTCGCCAATGTGTTTGATTTTCCAATCAATAATTTCCAGATCGTATTGCTAGCCGGCTTGCCGATTGTCGAGCTTAAAAAAACCAAACTGGGATTATGGGGCAGGATTTTGAAAAGAATTTTTGATATTATAGTTTCGGCAGTTTTGATTATTTTATTATCGCCGATTTTGATTTTGACTGCCATAGCGATTAAACTAGACAGCTGCGGCAAAATATTTTTTTCTTATAATCGAATCGGCGAGAGGGGAGAGCCGTTCACTTATTTTAAATTCAGGTCAATGGTCAGTGATGCGCATAAATTGCGATTTGATCCGGAATTCGTTAAGAGTCAGAAAAATTTGCGTGATGGTACGCCGATGATGAAATTTGCCGATGATCCGCGTATCACTAAAGTCGGTAAATTCATCCGCCGGTTTTCTATTGATGAACTGCCGGAATTATTTAATGTCTTTATCGGCAAGATGTCGCTCGTCGGACCGCGGCCGCATGAAGTTGAGGAGGTGGCTAAATATGAGAATTTTCATCGCCGAGTTTTGAGTATTAAGCCGGGTATGACCGGCATGGCGCAAGTTTCCGGACGTAGCGATTTGAATTTTGATGAGGAAGTGAGGTTGGATGTCTGGTATATGGAGAATTGGTCGATGAAATTGGATTTGATAATTTTATTTAAGACACCGTGGGCGGTTTTGAAAAAAAGGAAAAGCGAATGAAAATAGACGCCGATGAGGCGTCTATTTTTTTGTCGTTCACTCGGAGGTGGGAATTCAGAAATTATTAAAATCATTTAATTTCAAAATTAAAATTTCGTAAAATAAAAACACCACGCGAATAGTTTTAAAGAACCATCTTTATTTTCTAGCTAATTCAACCGCATTGGTTCGTCAGCTAATATATAATTATAGCACACTTCTATAAAAAAGTCAATATTTTAGCTAAAAAATATCTAAATTTGGCTAATTTTGTAATAATGATTTTTTATGATAAAATGATTAACATGACTAATCAGAAATACATCATTAAACACAATAATCAGACGGTAAATTTTAAAGTTGATTATCAAAAAGAGCTCAATGCCGAGCAATATAGCGTGGTTATGGGCGGAGACAGCGCCAGCTTGGTTTTGGCCGGAGCCGGCAGCGGCAAAACTCGAACCCTGGTATATCGAGTCGTTTATTTGTTAGAAAAAGGCGTGCCAGCGGAAAATATCATGCTGGTTACTTTTACCAATAAAGCGGCCAAAGAAATGCTGGAGCGTATCGAATTGGTTTTAGGCGGCGAGTCACGCGGCTTATGGGGCGGAACATTCCATCACATCGGTAATCGATTGCTGCGCATTTATGGCCAAGCGATAAATCTGGATAACAACTTTACGATTTTGGATGAAGAAGATTCGCTGACTTTAATGAAAGCTTGCTTATCGCAAGTTGACGCGCCTAAAGATAAATATTTCCCCAAAGCCAAAGTGGTCAAATCGATTATTTCTTTATCGGTCAACTTATGCCAGCCTATACGAGAAGTTTTTTATGACCGCTACGCCTATCTGAAGCCGGAGTATTTGCAGTTTATTGAAGGCGCGGCCAAGCTTTATATTGACCGAAAAAATAAAACTAATTCCTTGGACTTCGATGATTTGCTTTTGAAGTGGCTGGAATTGATGAATAGCAGCCAGGAATTTGCGGCTAGATTGCGTAATAAATTCAAATATATTTTAGTTGATGAATATCAGGATACTAATTATTTGCAAAGCGCGATCATTAAGGCCTTGGCTGGCGAGAGCGGCAATATTTTGGCGGTTGGCGATGACAGCCAGAGCATTTACGGTTTTCGTGGAGCGGATGTTAAAAATATTTTAAAGTTTCCTAAGATTTTTAAGGCCGCCAAAATCTTTCATTTGGATGTCAATTACCGTTCATCGCCGGAAATTCTGGCACTCGCCAATCATTCGATTAATAAGAACGAGAATAAATTTGAGAAAAATTTGTCGGCGATCAGAAAGCCGGGTAATCGGCCGGTAGTTTCAGCTTTGACTGACAATTATCAGCAGGCGGAGTTTATCTGCCAGCGGATTCTGGAATTGCAACGCGAAGAAAATATTAAGTTGAATGAAATCGCGGTATTGTTCCGATCGCATTTTTTGTCGCTGGAGATTGAAATGGAATTCAATAAGAAAAATATTCCGTACCAAATGCGCGGCGGTTTGAAATTTTTCGAGCAGGCGCATTTGAAAGACGTCAGCGCTTACTTGAAAGTGTTAGCCAATTTCCGCGATGAAGTGGCCTGGCTAAGGCTGCTAAATATGCAAGACGGCATTGGCGAGGCGACTGCCGATAAGATTTGGCAAAAAGTATCGGCTAGCGGATCATTAGCCGATGCCATTAAAGGCGACTTTTTTTTGGGCGCTAAAGCTGCTGTCGGTTGGAAAAAAATGAACACGACTTTGCAGAAAATTACAGAAATCAACGGCGAGGATTTGCCGGCGATAATTTCAGTGATTTTAAGCACCGGCTACGAGGATTATTTGAAAGCGAATCATGAAAACTTTCAGGATCGTTTGGCTGATTTGGAGCAATTGAAAGAATTTATCGGCTCGTATAAAAGTTTGGACAAGTTTTTGGCCGATACGACTTTGTCGGAAAATTTTAAAGGCGATACAGTGGCAGCGGTCGAAGATGATTTAGACGAGGCAGTCGTTTTATCAACGATTCATCAAGCCAAAGGATTGGAATGGAAAATGGTTTTTGTGGTTGGTTTGGCTGACGGACAATTTCCGCATGCTAAAGTTTATGAACATCCGGACGAAATGGAAGAGGAGCGGAGATTATTTTATGTGGCTTGCACTCGCGCCAAAGATCAATTATATCTGACTTATCCGTTATTCGGCCGCGATAGCATTTTAAAGCCGTCGCAGTTCATCAAGGAAATTCCCGGCTCGCTTTATGACCATTGGGACATCGAGGAAGAAATCGCTCCTAGCACTGTTTTTAAAAAAACGTCTAAAGAGAAGGACCTTGATGTTGGTTATGATTTTTTTAATGATGAAGCTATTTATGTCGATGAAGACGGCGAGCTAGCTAAACTAAAAAAGAAAAAAGGATTACTGGATTTCGACCCGAGCTTATAGATTGCTTTTGTAGCAGGAAAATGCTAAATTATAGTCATGATTTACGTTATTTTTCAAACATTTTATCTGCTGTTGCCAGCCTATTTGGCCAATATGGCGCCGGTTATTTTTGGCAAGCTGAAATGTCTGAGATTTTCAGCTAAACCGATTGATGGCGGGCAGAAACTCGGCCAGGATTTTATTTTTGGTTCATCTAAGACTTGGCGAGGCTTAATCACAGCGGTAATTTTTGGCATGCTAGCGGCTGGCGTACAAGCGATTTTATATAGTAATTATTATTTTTTTTATAAATTGTCTTTTATTGATTATCGCAGCGATTGGCTGTGGTTCGGCGCATTGGCTGGTTTGGGCGCGATATTGGGTGATTTAATTAAAAGTTTTTTTAAACGGCGCGTAGGCATTCATTCCGGCGGCGTTTGGCTTGTATTTGACCAGTTGGATTTTATTGTCGGATTTTTTATCGCTGTTTGGATTTTTTTCAAGCCATCCTTGATTATTGTTATTATTGCTTGCTTGATGACTTTGGTGCTTCATCCATTGACTAATATTATTGCTTATTTATTAAAGTTTAAAAAAGTGTGGTGGTGATTTGGCATATAAAAATACAAACATTAAATATAAAATAATAATATTTATGGAGTCTTTACTTATTTTTTTGATCATAATTCTAATTATCGCCATTGTCAGTATAGCATTATTTTTTAATGCTAAATTTTCCGAGTTGAATAATGGCAAAAATGAAGACAAGACTTCGTTATTATTGTTTGAGCGAATTAAAGAGCTTAATCAAACCATGGATTCCAGTTTGAAAGGGCTTAATCAGACGGTTGATAATAAATTGGCGCAATCGACTCAGCAGATGCAGCACCAATTCAATCAAAGCATCGGCATCGTCAAGGGCATTACAGAAAAAATGGTGGAATTGCAGGAAACCAATAAGCAGGTGATGGGCTTTTCCGAGCAGCTGAAAAATTTGGAAAAAGTCTTGACCAGTCAGAAACAGCGAGGCAATTTGGGTGAGGCGGCTTTGAGCTTGGTGCTGGAAAACATTTTGCCGCCGACATCCTTTTCTTTGCAATATAAATTCGACGATGGCGATATTGTTGATGCGGTAATTAAAACCAAGGATGGCTTGATTCCGGTTGATGCCAAGTTTTCACTCGATAATTATAACCGCGTAATTAATGAAGATGACGAGGAAAAGAGATTGGTTTATGAAAAGGAGTTTAAGAATGACTTGAAAAAACGCATTGATGAAACCAGCAAGTACATCAAGCCGGGCAAGGGGACGATGGATTTCGCTTTCATGTTCATACCGGCGGAAGCGATTTATTATGATCTGTTGGTCAATGAAGTCGGCGCAATCAAAATCAATACTCGCAGTCTAATTGATTATGCTTTTAAAGAGAGACGGGTGATTATCGTTTCGCCGACGACTTTTGCCGCTTATTTGCAAACCGTCTTGCAAGGATTACGCGCGCTAAAAATCGAAGAACAGACTAAAGATATTATCAAACGAGTGGAAATGCTGCAAAAACATGTGATCACTTATGATGATTATTTCAAAAAAGTCGGCAGTAATTTGGCGACGACAGTTAATGCCTATAATGCCGCTGACAAGGAATTGAAAAAAATCGATAAAGATATTATTAAGATTGCCGGTGTGGAAGGCGTGATTGAGCCGTTGCAGATAGACGGTCCCAAAAGGACAGAATAGCCAGTTTCAGCTTTATTGGTATTTCTGTTATAATGAAATCATTATGAAGGAAGGCGACAAAAACCAATTAGTTTTTTTAGCTGAGAAATTATTTAACAATTTTAAAACGTACGCACCCATTAATGCCGACGAACGTCTTTTAATTGCTGAAATAACGGATCCATTACTAGTTAATTGGTCAGGAAAATTGCCGGAAAATTCCTGGAAACTTTTGCTTTTGCCGCCGACTGAAAAATTATTTGATCATAGCGGATCTCAAATAAAAGAAACTGAATTCAAAATTGAACCAACTGTATTTTTAGGCGTTAATATTTTAGACTTGCGAGCCTTGGCTTTATTGGATTTGGTTTTTAGCAACGATAAATATTATCAGCGCCGGCGTCGGGAGATTCTGATTGTCGGTTTTAGCAATGATTGGCCGAATGGTTATAAAAAATTAAAGCTGTTCAGTCATAATTACGAAGAGGATATTTTAGAGCATGTGCCATTCGATATTTTTGTGGCGCAAATTAAAGATGGCAAATTGAAATTTTATTCTGGCTCGGAAAAAGGACAGAAAATTTTGGAAAGCTATGGCATAAAGAAATTCGACCACATTGAGTTTGCCGGCGCTATTCCTGAAGCCGGTCCGGATAAGCGCATGACACTCTTAATGGATAAAGTCGGTAAATCGGCTGATAAACGTTTGTGGCAGGACTTAGGCAAAATTTGTCTCGCTTGCGGCAAATGTTCCAGTGTTTGTCCGACTTGCTATTGTTTTGATTTGAGTGATAAGTCTGACGTGAATAATTGTGGCCGCGAACGCCGTTGGGGCAATTGTTTTTATAATGATTTTTCCAAGGTGGCCGGCGGACACAAGGATTTGGACACCGTCGCGAAAAAGATTTATTTTTGGTATGTCCATAAGTTCGTGCGTATACCATTCGGCTATCGTGTGCCTGGCTGCGTGTCTTGCGGCCGTTGCGCCAAAGCTTGTTCGGTCGGCATCGATATTACCAAAAATATATCGGCTTTAATGAAAGGCAAATAGATGAATAATATTTACGCCGTACAACCAGTTAAAGTTATTGCTATAAATCAAGAGTCAATTGATACTGTTTTGATTAGATTTAAGTTTGCTGATAAAAAAGCTCAGACGGAGTTTGCTTTTGTGCCAGGACAATTCATGCAAATCGGTTTTCCCGATTGGGGCGAGTGCCCGATCAGCATCTGTTCGTCGCCATCAGACGCTAACATTTTTTTTGAATTGGCGATTCGCGATGTCGGGCAATTAACGCATAAACTGAATGATTTGAAGGCCGGCGATATAGCGTATGTTCGCGGACCCTTTGGCAACGGCTTTAATACCGACAAGTTTATTGATAAGGAATTATTGTTAATCGGCGGCGGTTGTGGCTTGGTACCTTTGAGGCCGCTGATTATCGATGTTATTGCCGGCCGGATTAAGACTAAAAAAACGCAGATTTTTTATGGCTGCTTGAATGAAGATACTTTATTATTTAAAAAAAATTATGCCGACTGGAATCGCGAAGCGGAATTAGGCGTGATTTTGGATCAGCCGACAAAAAATTGGAAAGGCGAGCAGGGCTTGATTACCGAATTAATCAAGAAGAGGCAGATTTCCAAAGAGACAGTTACCGTATTAGTCGGTCCCCCAGTAATGTATAAATTTGTCATCAAAGAACTTTTGGCGAAAAGAATCAAGCCGGAAAATATCTGGTTGTCGCTGGAGAAAAAAATGTATTGCGGCGTCGGTGTTTGTCAGCACTGCGCCATCGGCCCTTATTACATCTGTCAGGACGGTCCGGTTTTTTCTTGGTTGCAGCTGAAAGATATTTCCGGAGCCATTTAAAATTTAGCCGCTAATTAATAACATAAACCTATGTTGGGTTATGCTTTTATCATCTTAGGCGCAGTGTTCCTGCTTAAGAACCTTAATTTACTGTCTGGCATTGATTGGGAAATCGTTTGGCCGGTTGCCGCAATCATTCTTGGCGTTTTGATGGTTTTGAAAAAGAAATAATTTTTTATGTGCCTAACCTTGCCGGCCAGAGTTCTGGAGGTAAACGGGCTTTTGGCAAAAATTAACAGGAATAGCAAGGAGGAAATCGTCAAAATCGCTTGTTCAGATGAATTATCCGTTGGCGATTATGTTTTGTATACTGGCGATTATTTGATTAAGAAAATCAGTTCGGAAGAGGCGCAGGAAATCAATGATCTTTTCAGTTCCTATCAAGTCGATGAAAAAACAATCAAGCCGGAAATAAAAAAAGTCTTGTAGAAATTTTCTGACAACACCTTTGGCCGCAATGATTTAAAATATCTATTAGAGCTTGCTGATGAAAAGGATTTACAGGCATTATATTCGGAAGCTAATATTATTCGGAAAACTAGCATCAAGGATCATATTTGCATTCATGCGATTATTGAGTTTTCCAATTGTTGCCGCAATAATTGCGATTATTGCGGTTTAAGACGAGACAATAATATTACTCGTTATCGCTTAT
>Ga0172369_10006454_pt1 | contig 13961 bp, 12 predicted proteins | sample LakKiv25m_FD_114539 | JGI IMG/M metagenome (GOLD analysis project Ga0172369, IMG submission 114539) | Freshwater microbial communities from Kabuno Bay, South-Kivu, Congo - kab_022012_11.25m | ecosystem: Environmental > Aquatic > Freshwater > Lake | place: Democratic Republic of the Congo...
GGTCACATCATGTAACTGCAAATACTGGTCAGAAGTCTTGCTGTTATAGCCAAACAATCCATAAAAACTACCAGCACTGTTCTTGATTACACCACTTGCAGCATAGGCAGTTGTCTTGTAAACAGATGCCTGGGATGAAGGTGTAATAGCAACTTTCATTCGACCATTAGCATCCAGTAAGATTGGACACGCATCACCATCACTGTAAGTGGTAGGCGTTGCTTGGTACTTGCCAAATACAGGCAAACCATTGGTTGCTGTGCCAAATGCAGCATCCTGTGTTAGAACATCCAGCATCCTACCATCTGAATCAACTATACCAGTAGCATCCAATCCTACAACATAAGTCACCGTTGGAGCGACTGTGGCACCAGCAATCAATATATACCTACCAGTGATATAGTCAATCCAGTAATCGCCATTACTAGACAACAAAGCCTCACTGAGTTTCTCTGCTATAAACACAGAACCGTCAGGTGTAAAACCACTATCACCATGTTCACCTATGCCCTCATAGGTCTTATTCATAATAGGAGCGTAAGACAACGAACCCCTATAACGAGTACCTGCAGTCATAGACGATAGTGTTTCACTAACACTACAATACTTATATGGCTTTAAACTAAGCATGTTTAGGGCCATCTCACCATCAATTCGTCTTTTAGTATTCTTCATTATTCTCATCCCCTATATTAAACTATACGGCTTCTTTGGCGGTCTTACTCTAACACCAACACCAAGCCTGTTACTTATTGTTCTTGACAAATCGCTATTAAATCTCAAGCGTCTGTACTCTCTCATCTTCACGTCATCGTTATCCGTCATCTTCGCCCTGACATATTGTTCAACTGCTCTAACCATATCATTACCACAATTAATATAAGAATTTTCATCTGGACTTGCAATCTCTGTCACATCACTCCAATAAGTAGTATCTGTATAATCAACACCACTTAATGCCGTAGACGGTAAATCGGAAACCAGACGTTTATAGTAATGATACCTTGCAGCATAATCTGCACGCACACCATCAGCAACATATACAATCTCATCCTTGGTAACAGCAGTAGTCTCAGTGGTAACATGGTCGTAAACACTGGCATCGCCATCAGGATTATACACAAAAACATAACCCTTTTTCGTGTATATCAACTCAATACCATTAGTTACGCTTATATTGGGAGTTATCCAGTCTCCATCACCATCTTCAATGTAGAGTTTGAAAGTCCGTCCCATGTGTTCAGCCAGCCAATTGTAATCATTATAGCTATCCTCACCATTGTCATTAATAGTAAGCGAAACAAGCTGAACCATATCTGCTGGATAATTGTAATCCTCAACACCACTTACAATATTAATGTAGCCCTCTACTTTGTTTTCCCAACTCAATTCCTGAATCTCATTAAAGGCATCACCAATATAAGCGGTAACCAGACCTGTCTCTGTAGTTCTTAGTCTCTCCATTAAGTTTAATACTGTAATCGCCATATAGTCCCCTGTTTACACTAACCTACCGCCAACTAACCTATAACTGAATGCATCATATCCAATCTTGATATGCACCAAGTTGGTATTACCAGAATCATCAGTAAGTACTGCTATGGTATCAGAAACAGGATAAATATACACACTACTACTTGCAGGCAATGCCGTACCGGCAACTTTTTTGCCAGTTCCGTCATAACAATCACAACTCAGAGTAGCAGACGAACCGTCAGTAACCCAGGTCAAGATTATCTCTTTGCCACCAAAAATAGCATTTTCCTTACTTGCAGTGAAACTGGTAATAGCCATCTAATGCACTCCATTACGTTGTAGGAACGTACATGAATTCAGCGCCCAAATCAGCAGACCCGCCACGCTTAACCAGAATCTTGCAACTCGAAGCCACCAAACAATTCGGCAAAACAATGGCCTGACCAGCCGTTAAAGTACAGGTATACAAAGGTGTACTACCATCCGCAGCAGTTAAAACCACGTCCATCGTATCAGTGGTAGCACTTCCAAGAACAACATTTGGATAAGAACCCGAAGCCTGATGACCAGTATGCTTTACATATATTGTATAGTTACTACCACTACCAACAATGACTTCTGCTCCACCCGATGTGGCCAGTAAATACAATGGACTGCCATTAGAATAGCCCGTAACGGTAGCCGTTGCACTACTAGCAGTCACTGTGGTTACGGCACTGCCGCCAAGTGTCTTTCTAATATTTTCATGTATTGTCTTTGGCGAATACAAACCATCATTTGTACTATCGGCCTCTACATAAACAGTACATGAAGTCGAAATTTTAGCACTAACACTACTCATTTCCACTCTCCTTGTTTTCTCGTGAGCTAATTAGCTTAGAAACATATAAACTAAGTTGTTGCATAGCCTTATCATAGAATCGCTCTCCTTGCTGAGACGAAAGATTAGCCTTATTCAAATAGGAGGCCGCCAGATTTACCACAATACCAGCCTCCTGTAAATAACCTAAGGCCTTATTCAGACCGGCACTGAATTTACCAGACTCGTTATTAACCAAAGCAGTATATTTACCAAGTATTGCCTGAACATTGCCAGTATACTCCTGCAATAAAGCATTATTCTTAGCAGTATATTCACCAATGTAGGCATTTACCTGCGCGTTGTAAGCTGCTATTTCACTGTTTCGTAATGCCTGTAACTCACCCAGATATGCCTGCACCTTAGCGCTATAACTATTAATCTCAGCATTGTACGCACCAAGTTCAGCCTGTACTCTGTTACTATATTCCTGAATACTGGCACTAACCCTGGCCTGATAATCATTTATCAAAGCATTCACTTCTGACTGATAAGAACTATTCTTCTGGTTAACTTCTATTTGGGCCTTCTGGATAGAATAAGAAATATTAGCATTAAACTCGGCAATGTTGGCCTCTACCTCAGCTCGATACTGCGCTATAATATTACCAGACACAGATTGGTATTCCTGAATCTTAACATTATTTTCGCTGGTAAATTTATTCAATAACTTTTCAACATTCGCCCTGTAAATATTAATATCTGCTTGATTTTCGGTTGAATATTGGTCAATTAATTTTCGTATTTCAGCAGAATACTTTTGTATGTCAGCCTGATAATTACCAAGTGCTTCATTCACATCAGCCTGAAACTTACTAATATCAGCCTGCTTTTGAGTATTCCACTCCTGAACATCAGCATCCATCTCCGCACGAAATTCCTGAATGGCTTTGTTTGTATTGGACTGATGCTCCTGTATTTTGGCATTGGCATTACTCTGATAATCCTGAATAGTAGCCTGGGTCTTCGATTGATACTCTTGTATCTCACTCTGAACTTGTGTTTGCCACTTCTGCAACTTAAACTGAACTTCCTCTTGAATCCATTCCTGAACCTCGGCATTAACCTGGGCCTGATAATTTGCTATATCATTTTGGCAGGTGGCAATTTGAGCCTCAAGGTCAGCTCTATTGTCCTGCAATTTGGCACCATATGACGCTACATCAGCCTGGCACTCGTTAATTTCCTTCTGCAACTCAGCCTGATATTCCTGAATCCCCTGATTAAATACTTGTAACTCTTTCTGAATATCAGCCTGATACTCCTGAATGTATAAACCTTGCTTGTTAATGTCTATCTGCGCTTTCTCAATATCATCAACACTGCTACTCATGTAACTATCAAAAGTAGTCATATTTAGTGAAGATACTGGCATGTTAAACGTAGGCAAAGACGTAGTTAGTGTAATGGTCTTGGACGGCGCCGAACCTGCCGAAGTGTAGGAAATAGAAACAGCTGGAGGAGTTATCCCGCTCAAATCTAAATCTGTGAAGGTCGGAGCATCTGTCAATGTCAGCTCCGACAATCTAATATCAGTTGGCAAAATAAGGGCACCTATAGTACCAACATCCATTGTTCGTATGCTTAATGTGCCTATTGCTGTCGCCATAGACGGTTGTGTATAAGTCGGTGCCGTTAAACTACTAAAGTCTATATCGGACTGCGACAATGATGCATCAAGAGCATCCATTGTATACAGTGATAGAGCTGGTAATACCGGACTAGCAGGCATAGACAAACTGCCAACATCAGCAACTGAAACTGTATCTATCGAATTTACTGGCAATACTGGAAACGTTGGCATTGCCAAAACTGGCAAGTTAATACTGGATGAAAATGACGGAAAGGAATCCGTAGCATTAGATAGCGTAAGAGTAGGTAAGGTTGCCATTGATACCAAACTCAATACTGGCAAATCAGGACTACTAATACTACTCCAAGTTGGCAATGCAGCCTCAAACAGAGACAAGTAACCAGTACTGGCAGTTGTGGCCTTCGCCAATTCCGTCTGGCCAAGTCCACGCCAAACACCAGCTAAATGCACAAAATCAAGATGGGTGGCATAAGTAATCAATAAATGCCTTATATCCTTAATTGTTAATTCATCATCACTACCAGTAGAAAAAACTATCGGAGCCAAGTATATGACATAACCCTTCTCACTTGCGGTAGGAGCTGGCTTTATGAATACCTTATTACCGTATATGTAATATGCTGGGAACAAAGTGGTGCGCTTGTACAAACTGGTAACAGTAGTATCCTGAGCATAGGCAAGCGCATCTGGCAACGGTATACACTTACGACCATTCCGAAAAACAGACACTACCCTATCCGATATAAGCGTAAATCCAGTATCATCAGTTATATTTGAACTTGTTGTGTAAAATGGAAGCGCAACCTCCAGCGGCAAACTACCTACCAACCAGTTGCTGGCCTCATTTAAAAATTCCACCAACTGATTATCAGTCGTTGCGGGAGTCCCACTGGCTACACTACCAGTAATATTACGCATGGCTGTAAATAATTCACCGGACATATTATGTAACCCCTAAAGAAGAAGGGCGAGTATCACTACCCGCCCTCTTGCATGACTACCAAACATCTTCTTCCCGTCCTATTAACTAAACGGCGTAGCTAAAGTACCATCACCAATTAAGTAACCATCAACATACCAATGACCATCAAATGATACTAATTCAAGCCATCCACCAGCTAATCCGCCTTTAGTCCCCGAATTTAATTCAATCAAATCATCATCAGATTCATCAGCAGCAAACTTAGAATCATAGGCATTGTTATCTTTATCGTGAATAACTAAAGTGCCCTTAAATAATGAAGTAGTAGCCGCTGTAGCTATCTTGTAATAATTTGAACTAGTAGGAGGTACGGTAACTAGAAACTTAAAATTAATACCATCAACAGCTGTAGGCAAGGTTAATGTAATCGTAGAATCATAAGCCAACACATAAACTTTACCACTATCATCAGCAGTTAAGGTACGACTGGCAGTTATTCCTTCAACTTCAACTAACCCCTCCGATACACGGTCAATATGGTCTTGAGCTCCAAAAATTGCACCTTTACTCATTTTATACTCCTTTCACTAAGCCCGTTTCCACGCAGCATGTTTCTCAGGCGATTTACAAACAAAAGCAGCTTCAGTCTGAATCAAGTCCACCTGACCATCAATACCAGTGCTTTCAAGACTCTGTACGCCAACATACACAGCCGTATCACGGTTAATACCATTACCAACCAACGGACGGTATTCAACTTCGTTGAGGTTAACCGCAAGAATGCAAATACCAGTACCATCAAGCGACGGACAACGCACCAGGTTCATATCACCATAAGGCGTCCAGATAACATGATTGCGCAACATCTCAGCTCCCAACTTAATGTCACGCCACTCCACATACTTCATGCTCATTGACCCAACAGCACCAGCCGCAGCAGCATTATTAGCTCCATAACCACTAACCTTCATCACCCAGTTCATCGTTGCTTTGTCTGCCAACCACAGCGTAGCCTTGTCATTACCAGCGTTGTAACGCTCGTCCATATAGGTAGCCATGTCATCCAAAAAGTCATCAGCGGTCTTACTCGTTCCCAGAGTAAAAATATTACCATAATTCAAAGTGTAATCAGCAATACCCTGAGTATGGTAAATGGTTCTGCCCTTAATGTCAGTGCTGGTGCCCAGATGACTCCATAAGCAACCACCTTCACAATCCTGGTTGTGCTGAATCACCTTATTCCGCCACGCCCTGGCAAACTCATCAGGAGCAATCTTCATTACCGTTGCGCGAGTCGTGTTGTCCATTGCCAACGTAGTCTTAAAAATCTCCGTATTGGAATAACCAGTAGAGAAAGGATTGTCATTCCAACTCTCAGGGAAACCGCTACCACGCGCATAAGCAGTCGAAACCACATAACAACGAGCGCGTTCCAACTGGTCAAATATACGCAACTTGGCCAAGTCACCAGCCGCCAAAGAACTAATTGGGTAATCAGCAGTATTATTTGCACTACCCCAACCAGCAAGGTCACGATTAGCGGTTAACGGTTTCTTAACAATAAGACGCAGGTCAACAGTATTTGTGTTCAAAACAATCTGCTCAATACGACCTGTAAAATAATCAATAGTGTTGAACGCAGCCGCATCGGTATTAGCTGCACCACCAGCCGCAGCCACACACGGAACCTTCAAAATCTGACCGACAACAAAAAACTCCGGTCGAGTTCCTGAGGCCGCCACGGCAAAAGCGCTCCTCGTATTACCTTCGGCATCATAAACAACACCAATGTTACCAGCCGACTTGTAATCGGCAGCCATCCGTAACCAATACTCGTCACCAGCATCTACGTTAGTGTAGGTAACAGTAGCATCAGTAGTGGAATACCCACCAATACTCGTACCATGCGCTACGACATAGGCATAACGACGATGATTGACATTACGATGTTCTAAAAATTTGGGTTGAGGGTCATCAGTGGGATTACGTTTTAACCGATTAATCATTGCGAAAAGAGGAGTGGCCGAAGGCCCCACCTCACTCGCCTTGGGAATCGGAATAAACCCATAACTACGCCTCAAATCACCAGTACTTAACGAAGAACCCTGCGAACTCGCATAGCCTTCAGTAAGTCCAGTATAATCAGATAAGGTCTTAAAATCCATAATTTAACTCCATTTCCAAGTTAGAGCCTGGAAAGGTCTACCCCCTGTACCTTGGATATTGCATCTTGGAAAGTTTGAGAAGCCGATGGCCTCTGACCGCCACGTTGACTAGCCATAGTTGGAGGAATCCTTTTCACTGCTCCAGTTTGTTCAGTCTTTTGCGCTCTCATATTCTTAATTGCATTTTCCACTATCTTATTTTGATTGGTCAGTAGGAAAGCATTCTTCAGGGTTAGCCTAACGTCTTTACCCTTAGTGTTAAGCCATTCCTCAAAATCCTCATCAGTCCAGTTGTTCTCCTTCATCAATTCTTGCTTTTCGCTCTCGAATTGCCTGGCCAACTCACTCTGATTTTGCTCGGTATACGCTCTTTCCCGTTCCAATCTAATTTGCCTAGCGGCCTCCAATGCAATCTGGGCATGATATACTTTGTAACTATCACTTTCTGGATTCTTGAGCGCCTCATCTAAATCCATTACAAAGCTATCTTTTTCAATGCCCAACGCCTCAAATAAATCTTTCGGCGTCTTCTCATTCTCTTTCCTGGTGGCGATTTGTTCTTTCACTTCGTCACGTAAATCGTCCAGCTCGGCTCTGAGTCTCCGTGCTTCTGCACTCGAACCGGAATAGCCACTGTTAGCTGCCTTTAAATCTGATTCCAGTTTCTTAACCCGCTGTTGTAACTCGGCAACGGTTTCCTTACCTTCCTCAGCTTCAGGTTCTTTCTTTGGCTTAAGCTCCACACTATCAATACCGATAGGTAGTACACCATCGAAACCAGCTAGCGACCGCTCACCTCCGGTAGGCATTTGCTTATCGTCAGCAAGACTAAGTAAAAAATCCTCGACAGTCCCGGCACTCTGTGTGTTCCCGTTACTTGTTTGCGTTTCTTTACTCATATTCTCTCCTTTGCATTTTAAATATAGGTTATTATTTACAATTTGTCAAGTATTTATTTTTTATTCCTCAACATTTTCAGAACTGGCCTCCATCTCGGCGTTCTTTTTTAGCAAGTCAATCTCATTAGCAGCTCTCTCAGCACGATTGGCAAACTTACCAGTAGTAGCGTTAACATCATTCTGCATTTTGTTACGAAGATTACGCTGCTGAGCTTTAGTCTCTAACACCTGCTCCTTTATCTTCTGACTACCGATAACCTTCTCCACAAGTATACCACTCTGAATAACCTGACGACGCAATGTATCGTTATCGCCATTGAGTTTCTTTACTTCTTCCTGCAGTTGCTTGACAGTCTGCTCAAGCCTTGCCCGTTCGTCCATACGCTCCATGATACCACTCTTATCTTCTATCTCGACATGGCGTAACCAGGCCAGTCGGTCAACAGCACCAGCTTGAAAATACTCAAACATCTTTTGCTCTTTAGCCTCACGGTTGGTAGGCCAGACACTACCAGAAACTTCAACAACATCAAATTTTGCCGAAGCATAATCAAAGTACTTCCCAATTATTTCACCGGTATTGCTGAATATTGGCTTGTTAATTTCATATTCACTGGCTGGATTGTTTTCGTTGCCAGCCTCTGGTGAAACTATTCTGAAAATCTTATTGGCAGTATATGTTTTCTGGGCTATTTCCTTGAATACCCTCCCCACATGACGCAACCAAGGTTCTACAACTCCCTGCAAATACATTCTCAATCGTCTGGTACCAAACTCATCTATGGCCAGCGTGCTTCTAAATGGTTCGTTTATTACTTTGTCCATGCCCATCATGTAACTGCTGATACCAAGACTATACTCAATATCGGTCTTGGACTGCTCTACTATCTGATAGAAAGCACTATTCAGTGGCTGCGGAATACGCTCTTTGGGTGGCACCTCGCCCTCATACTCGACAATACCCGCTGGCGTGCTTAACTCGCCCTGCGCCTTCTCCTTATCAATAATCGTACCCTGACGTGCCAATATCCCAGGATTACTCATCAAATTGGCATGATGAATCATAATTTGGTGGGCTTTATTCAGTTCTTCCTGCTTGCCAATAACATACCTAATTGCACTTATCGGATAAGGATTGCCAATATGAATGAACGGCAAGGGAATTATCGGATAATTCGCATAAGGCAACTGACTGGTGTATAGCAAAGTATCGCCAACAATACATTCTAGCAAAATATTCGGCTCATAGTACTTTATCTCACTACCCGCCACAACTGTGCTGGCAATGGCCGGAAGCTGCATCAGTTTATTGTATTCGCTTTCTGGCATTGTGCGTTCTACAGTTTTCATTACTTCGCTGCTAATTTCAGCGTTTACCTTTTGCTGCATCTCATTCAACTGCTGGTATAAAGCACTTTCTTCTTTCCTGTATTCCAACTCAGCACGTTCCTGCAATATCTCGCCATTCTGTAATTGCTGATTTAGAGTCTGTTGTATTTCCAGCAATCTGACCTTAATTTCCTGCTCCATCTCTTGTAACTTGTTGGCCGCATTCTTCTGCATTGCATCTAGTTCTTCAGGACTAGGCGGTGTCTTTTGCAGAAATGTCACATAAGGCAACTGCATCTTACTGTAAACTTCATAGTAACCAACCATTTCATCAGGCATACCAGTAGTAACTACCGCCTTGTTTAGTTTGTAAAAGTCAAAAGACTGCCAGTAAGCAAGACTGGTAAGGCCCAATAGATTACCAGAAGCCTTCTCTATCTCTTTCTCATATTCCGGTAACTTGTGTTTTAAAAATTCCTTACCAAAATTCTTGGCTACAATAATAAACTTTGCATCTCTGCTAAAAATATCACTGGACTCAGGGTCTATAAACACATCCTCTGGGTCTATATCATCAAACATTACTTCGCCTGCCCCCCTGTCTGCATTTTTATCAACATAAATATGCATGATTCCTTTACTCTTTACTACCGCATCACGGACTATCTTGGCATATTTCTGACTAGCATCACTCAAATCCCAACAGTAATCCTGTATTGCGGTATGCAATACCCCAATATCACTGTCAAAACCAGACATGTCTCTGCCGACAGCCTTCCAGCGCGGACGAGAAGCCGTAAGAAAGAATAACATAACTTCCACAGCGGGCGTTATACGATTGATTGTAAAAGTAGGCATATCAGAATCTTCAAGAGCCTTAATATCTTCTGCCGTTAACTGAATATCATTGTAAAAACCCGCACACTTACCTACAAAATATTCCCAATTCTGACGCTCGGAATTGTTGGAAAGCTGCATCATTGACATTATCTCCGATACCCGCTCTTCCCTCGCCTTCGACTGATTACGACCTATCTTACTTCTTGCCATATTCTTCTCTCCATCTTATAGTACTTTCCACGATTTCTTCTTTTTCTTCGGAATATAAAACTCAGTTGGTGATTCTGCAAGAGTTTTACGCCTAACATGAGTGACGGGCGGATAAGCATTCAGATTAGCAATGAAAAAAGCCTCTATGTCATCATCATGTACCATGCGCACACCAAACTTAATCGTCTCATCTATCAAATTCGAGTCATCCTCACGATAAAATATCATTCGCTGACTGTAAAACATACTCAAAAACGAACTAATCCTGTTCAACTTATTAACACCACCAGGCATTACACTATTGGCTACAATGTATAACTTACCCAACTTTAACTTACGCTGCCATAAGTCTTTAAAAACGCTCCTGTTCATTGCAACATCTTCAATACTACCGCCTATACAGTGAAACTTATCGTAAAGCTCTATGTAATAGTCAACTACACCCTTCTTACCTATCAACTCGTCATTCTCACCACGCAAACCACTCATTGGAATACTGCGCTCACGTATACCATACAAGGAATAACGTCTGTTCAAACCGTCTACCGCAATCACCCGCAAACAAGAGTAATCACTGGTTCTGGTCTCTATGTCAGTCGCGGGGTCACAACCAATAAACGTATTGACAACTATCTTCTCACCATTTATTACTAGATAATTTACACCACCACCATCACGAACACTACCACCCTCGTGCAAAAAAATACCATTGTGGAACTGAATATGACTTCTCGTCCAAATCGCCGTGTCCTCAGTCTGTACCTCTAACTCGTATTCCTGATAATAAAGATACAACTTGCCCACCGACTCAAAACGAGCCTTAATCTTGTTCAACGTCGCCCTCGGCAACCTGCTGTTCCATAACACACCACCAGGCATGTCAGGCTGAGTACTGCGAAACACGATAATCTTCCAAGGATAACTATCCTCAGTACCATTACGCTTGTTCTTCTCATAAGCTTCAATAAAATTCTGAATTATCGAATCGTAATGTACCGGAGTGCCAATAATAAATAACCGACAACGCGCCCGCTGGTCTATCGCAGGCAATATGCTGGCAAACAAAGTGTCCTTTAAATCATTGCGACTACTCTGCGTCTTGGTGTTCTGCTCATTCTCCAAGTCATCACCAAATACCCTATCAAAACGTAATGTACCACTCTCTATGGTAGCCTCAGTCTTACCTCGCAAACTCTTCAAATTACTACTACTTATCAACCTGTCACCAGCCGAAGTAACTATCTCTTCCTTGTTCCAAATATCGCCCACCAACTTACCAAAAATATTAATTATCTCACGATTGTAACGACAATGCTTGGCCACATACTTAACATTATCAATACTATCCTCCTGACTCTTAGCTACCCAACCGTAAAATAACGCCTTCCGCATCGAAGCCTCATCCCACCAGTAATCCCGCAACTTGAAATCCTTTATCTCCGATAACCGCTCCAAAAAATCATGATGAAAACAAAAATCATGAACAATACTTGCCTTAATCATCGTGGTCTTGGCACTGTCTCTAGGCAAAATTATCGCACAAGGCTTCGTGCTATCATTGTTTATCTCATCTGCCAAAATATAATGAAACTCCGGTGTCTCAGTCTTTAAAAAATCACCAGGCAAAAATCGCTTACCAAAGGCTATCAAACTGGTGTAAGTAAGATATAACATCCGCTCCAACGCAGATAAACCATCAGGCAATATATCTAACTTACGCATCCGCTAACTACTCCGCCGACTCGCCTAACTCATTAAGCGACTTAATATCATCCGGCAACCCATCTACCGGCAATGCTCCACTCTCTCCACTATCAAATTGCTCCAAAAACCTGCGCTCCCGACTCTCAACTAACAAACCACTAAACGGCTCCTTCTCACCAGTCTCCTTATCCTCCATACCAATGTAAACACCCAACTGCTTCAACGCTACCAACTTGTCACGCGTCTTTACCCCCTCCGCATCTACTACATTCTTAAAAGCCGTTATTATCCAGTCCTCATTTACACCACATCTGCTCGCCGCCTCAATACTCTTCTCGTTCATATACTTCCTTATCCTTTCTTGTTTTAATAACAACATCGCATACCGCTTGGCATACTTACCCCTGTACCTGAAAGCTAAACAGTACGCCTCCTCCGCATCCCTACCCGTCAACAAAAAAATAGCAAACAATAACTCACCACGAGTCATCTTATCACGACCACTAACATTCTTAAACCGATTCGTAGTCCCCCTACTACCCAATACATACCTGTTCTCTCGTAACGTGAAATCAGTATGCATATCCATCAAACGCGCTACGTACGTCCCCACTATCGTCCGCACAAAACCCTTGTCATTCCGCAATATCTCCAATACACAACCATCATCAGCCAATACCCACTCCCCTACCTCAGCATGTCGCCAATCATAATTCAAACTCGGCACCATACCACACGCCCCCATGTAATTCTCAAAATCAACTATGTTGTTAAATACCAAATGCCGCTTACCACGCAATAACCCGTAACGATAAGTAATACCATACTCAGTATCCGTGTAATACTTCACCTTCCACCACCTACCAATAACCCAATGTAACTGTCTACATACCCCTCTATCTCCCTGTCCAAACTACCACTACCCATCAACGCCTCACGCACCCCACTACCATACCGCAAATACTCAACCAACCACACCCTAAACCTATCAATATCCCCACCACTCTCATCCCAACGTGTCAATATTAAATCTCTTATATTCACATACGTAATATATAAACTTTATTAATAACTGTCAACTAATTTCTAAAAAAAAATTTTTTCACACACTACCTACCAACCCACCACCCCCCTAAAATACTATCCAAAATATCAAAAACGTTACCCAAATACTAAAAATATACCCCACTATCAAATACAGAATAATTCAACGAATACGGCATGCGACACTTAGAATTGCTTTGCCGATTTTAAGTTAGTCAAATTTTGTTATTTAACGAAAGGAGTTTGTATGTTCGAGATATGGTTTAAGATTGTGGCGACCAAAGAGTTTGACTCTCTTGACCACACCAAGCACCTGCGGATGCCGGTACCCACTTGGCAGAAGGTGACGATTGACACCGAGAAGAAGGTGGCCTACTTCTCATCGACCGGGACGGTCATCAACGGACGCCTGACCGACGAAGAGATTTCGTTGCTGAAGACGATTGAGACGCGCGCTTAAGCGTCTCAACTCCAGGAGAAAAAACCGTGGTAGGCTGACCTAAACATCCGGGTGGAGTTACGGTTCTCCACCCTTCCGCTCTTTCTAAAAGGGAGTTAAGAGAGAAAGAAATTTCCCCCTTACTATCCCCCTATAAAGAAAGAGAGAATAAATAGTAAAAATAGATAATAAAATATAATAAATAACAATAAATGATATTTAAGTATATTCAGTATATATATTTAACATATCTTAGTATCTTTTACATTCTACATGTTTTATATATACTGTAATAGTATTGATAATAAGAAACCCAATAAAAAGGAGTCGTTATGTACGAAATATTATCAGGGGAATGTCCTTGTAACAACTGCGAGGACTGCTTTAAAGAATATGGGCAGTGTCCAGAGGAATTGCCGACGCATATCCTCTGGTTATCAAGACATGAGATGACCCCCGAGCAAAAAGATGGGCTGGCTA
>Ga0172369_10006456_pt1 | contig 13957 bp, 10 predicted proteins | sample LakKiv25m_FD_114539 | JGI IMG/M metagenome (GOLD analysis project Ga0172369, IMG submission 114539) | Freshwater microbial communities from Kabuno Bay, South-Kivu, Congo - kab_022012_11.25m | ecosystem: Environmental > Aquatic > Freshwater > Lake | place: Democratic Republic of the Congo...
AAAACGATCCAGCGATGATTCACCAGGTCGTCTCACGTCGAATAGCGCGTCAAGAACACGATCCACTTCCTCACCTCATGTTAATCGACGGGGGAAAATCTCAGCTCAATGCCGCCCACGCGGTTTTGAGGACCATCCAAAACGGCCTTAACGTGTTCCTCGTGGCAATCGCGAAAGGCAGGAATGACGGCGAATCAGATTGTTTCTATGTCACCAACAGGAAAAATCCGTTATTGTGCAGACCTAACGATCCGGTTCTCTTGTTTCTTATGAAAGTACGGGATGAAGCCCATCGATTTGCGCATGCCTACCATTCGAAGTTGAGGGGGCAAGCAATCCGGGAATCATGGTTGGACGCCGTGCCCGGAATTGGTCCTAAAAAGAAGCAGGTCCTGCTAAAGACCTTCGGCAGCGTCCGCAATCTCCTCGACTCCTCGGACGAAGCCATTCTGTCCGTAAATGGTATAGGGAAGAAGGACTTGGAGCGCCTGCGCCTTTACTCAGGGCTCCTTGCCGGAGGCCGAGGCGAGACATGGGGAAGGGAATAGGGTAGGGGTATCTCTGCCCCCTCTCGGTTCAATTGGAGGTAGTGGACATACTCATCCCCGTCCCCATTTGAATCTATGAAGATGTCAGCCAAATGTCCTGCAGACAAGTTGGGGAGTTCAAAATCCGCTGTCATCCACTGCCCTGTATTTCGCTTTTGCACGGTTCCTCCGCTTCTGAGCCCTCCTTTGGTCATATACAACACTTTCCACGAATCCATACCTACATCGGCATATATCACGATCAATCGAGGCTTGTCTCCGAGAATTGCTTCCCTGTCTATCTGAAAAGCTGCGTAAGCGTGCTGACCTGAACCGTACGTCCGTCTGCATGGCAGTCCCAGAAAGTCCCCCAAAGGGACCGTCTTGGCAGTAACCGATATTTGTTGCTTTCCCATTATTAACCTCGTCTCGGCTTCGACTTCAATCTCTTTAAGGCCAAACTCGTAATTCTTTTTCCCAGTCTCGGCAACCGAGTCAGGATTTGTTTGTCTGAGCAGAGTCCAGACCGACTCTGATGACCGTACGCTGCTGCCCAAAAAATAATTAGTAAAGACAAAAACATCTTGTAAACCAGGATCTTCGAGCAAAGAGGTGTGTACGAATAAAAAAGAAGCTTTTTCACTCACGGCGTTCATGCAAGAGAGGCGAGCATCAACTTTATCGTTCGTCAGCTCAAAGGCGAGGGGCACCTTGCCGATGTATTGTCGGAATATGCCGACAGCCGAGTCCTTGTCTGGTTGGTCTCTTAAACCCCAAAGATAGGAATTATCGGGCGAAAGGCCGTTAAACTGTATTCCTATGCCGTTGGCCGCCGCGTAGGAGGCAACTTCTTGCATTGGGCCGGTCCAACGCCGCCCCGGAAGATCCGAGGACATGATCATTACAAAGAGAGGCGTTTTCTGAAAATGCTTCTTGTAGATGTCTATTATCGAGATGCACGTGGCTGTCCACCGAGCTGGACTAAAATCGTGTCTGAGCCAATCAGGGCCCTCAATACACATTTCTCCATATCTTCCAATGCCGACTTGAACAGCCTCGATGGCAGGATCGCCATCGAGCTTAGGTGCCACCCTACCAATCAACCCCTCGAGCGCCTCCAGATACCGAGGATCCCAATAAAGAGGTGTCCATCTCGGAGCGTGGTCTGTAGTGTCTAGCACTCGGGGAACGCCCCGACTGTAAACCCAGGCCGGAGTAAGCTCCGCGGAAACAATTCTAACAATTAGCTTCTTACCATAGTCTTTTGCCCGAGAGCGTATCGTCCGGATAAATGACATATCAAGAGAGCCCTCTTCTGGCTCCAGCGTATTCCAACCAACGTACGCAACCACTCCACCAACGAAAGATGACGACAAAATTCGATCATCCGCCTGCCACACCCCGTACTGGTAAAGACCTGCCGCCTCTGAAACAACACTGAAACAGACGGGAACGAATGGTGCCAATATCCAAATCAATACAAATGTGCGAAAAGGTTTCTGACCCATGGCATTCTCGACAACGGTTCAGGATGCGCAAGTTATCTCGAACTATATTCTTAGTGGACTCTTATAGTCCCTCTTCTACGTAAAACTACCGACTTAGCTGACCCTTGGAGTCCATGATCTCGTGGTAGACGCGCTGAATGCCTGCTTGTGTGTTCTGTACATTGAAATATGCGACAACTCGCTTCCTTGCTTCTCGGCCTAGCCTTTCCCGCAGGGCCGGATCCTCGATCAATGATATCTCAGCCTCTGCAAGGCCCTTGCTATCCATGCTTTTCACCAACAAGCCTGTATGACCATCTTCAATAGCCTCGGGTATGCCTCCAACTGGAAAGGCCACAACAGCTCTCGAACATGCCATTCCCTCGAGTACCGTATTCGGAAAAGAATCTTGTATAATAGAGGGCACTACTAATGCGTCGCATGCAGTCATAAGATCACTTACGTCTCGTCGAAAACCCGTGAAAATAACGTCTAGCCTGGCCTGGGTTGCCTGTCTGTGCAACTCCGCCAAGAAAAGCTGCTCTTCTGAAGACCACGCCTCCCCAACCACGAGCCAGCGAGTCAGAGGATATCGCTCATGGACCATGATTGCCGCTCTTACGAAATGATCATGGCCTTTGGTCGAACTTATCCGCCCGAATATGCCGAATACTGTATTCTGATCATCCCATCCAAAAATCCCTCGAACTCTTGAAGCGGTCTTGGGATCCCATCTGAAAGCTTCTGAATCTACACCGTCATAAACTGTGGAAACATTAGATAAGTTAGAAAACTGGACGCAGCATGCATTAGATACGGTAATGAGACGAGATACACCGTGCCGAGCGAGGAAATCATAAACGGCCAGCCAATATTTGGAGGAAAGGATGTCACGCACATGCCAGACAACGGCTATACCAGTGATTTTTCCCGCGAGATATGTCGGAAGACGAGTGAGAAGGCTGTTGGCGTGGATGATATCGACAGATTCTTGGCGCACCAAGCTCCCTATCTTCCGAGCAAGGACAGCCGCTCTTACCGTGTGCCACAGAGTCAGAAAAGGATTGGGAAGACTCATTCCAAGTATCGCAGTTCGGTTGCTTTGGTAGTCCAAAAAGCGGACCCTGAATACTTGCGCGTTGTACCGCTCCGCTTCATGAGCCAAATCTCCGTCAGGGCACACTAGAAAAGGCTCGTATGTGGAACGGTCGAGATTACTTATCATGCGCAGCAGGCATTGCTCAGCCCCGGCTATCTTGGAAGCATGATTCACGTAAAGTATCCGATAAGGAAGTCGCTCCTGACTCATGGGTGCGCCTAATTTCTGACACGCCGCTCGTCGGCCCAGTTTGTACGGCCTACCAGTTGCTCCATGACTACCAGCAGACCCAACTCAAAGCCTAGGATGGGGTTCATAAAATACTGCCAAAGTGTTGGTTGAAAAATGCCCGTAAACGCGTAGGTTGGTATGGTGGCCAGAATCCCCAGCGCAACCCCTTTGTACAAAGGGTTTCTCACGCTTTTTACCAGCCGCAAGGCTAGAAAAAAGGCTCGGCACAAGACGAATAGCGTGAGAATAGTACCTACTAGTCCCATTTTGTACAAATAGAAAAGCCAACTGCTATGGATGTAAGTGACGTCATACTTATATTCCCAGACCCATTTCGGATCGTTGGACCACTTTGCGCCAAACCAGTGCCCGGTGATGGGCCGAGCCAATATCCCCGATCTCACAGCCTCTGCTTCAAACAGCCTTCGCTCGAGAGATTGGTCAACATCGGTCTTTTTCTTGTAAATCCCTGAGAAACGTTCTGCTATGGGATCCAAAATTTTTTTCTGTCCCGCCTCTGTCTGGGCAAGAGAAAATAAGATTAAGGACAGCAAAACGACCCCTGCAAGTCCTGCTGCGATGATTTTGAGCTTCTTTGTCCCCGGGGCAAGGATGATGATGGGGATCATCCCGACAAAAAAGGCTACGATTTGAGTTCTAGCCTGAATAAGGAGCAAGTTGACGGCTAGCAGGGCCGTCAATATAACTAGACAAATCTTCGTCCTGGAGTCCTTCAAGAACAATATCAACCCGATTGAAATAAAAAGGAGTGTGTTAACCCAATCCTGCGACCCGAGGGTGAAGCGGGGGAGAAGGGACTGGCCAAGGTCAACCGTGCCCATGGTGAAGTACTCGATGGTTTTCCTGCCCTGAACAAAGATTGACAGCCCAATAGCAAAGGTCACAAGATAAGCATATGTGAATGACTTCAGCACAAAAACAAGCGACGCTTCGTTGCGAACCAAGAAAACCGTTAGATAAAATATGCATAGATACAGTAACGGTCGGGCCTCTATCATGCTCTTTTTGACTTCGTGGCCCGACAAAATGCCCATGACCAGGCAGATGGAAGACCACAAAAGCAGGAGCAAGAGTGGAGCGCCAAGCCTATTTCGAGGATAATAGACATCTCGCCCAATGGTCCATTTGAGGACCGCTGTGGTAACCATGAGTGCGTACAGCAGGTCCGTAGCGCTGATTGTCCCGCCTGTTATAGGAATAGTAAATCCCAAACGCTGGCCCCTGTCTATGACAAATACGATGTTCACCACCCATAAAATGGCCATGAGGCCATAAAGGGGCCGGATGACGAAAAACGTAGCTATTAACAACGCCAAAATAGCCCCTAGCCCCATGAGCGACTGAACGGCAATGAGGCATCCCGCTGCGACTGAGATTGCCAGCGCAACTATGTTCAGATTGTCTAACGCAAAGCGGTTTTTCCATACGTCTTGGATTTGCGCGGCGTCAATTGAGGACACTTTTCCTCCACTTTAGTGGGACATCGAAAGTCTGAATTCCGTATATCGTGAACACGCCACCAGTCTCCACATCACTAAGTTCAATCGACCGCAGACTTCTCGTTCAGCCCAAAAAAGCGACTAAGGACTTTCAGAGGCGTCTTTTCGAGCAAATCTAGCATGATCCTCTTATCTTGATCGCTAATTAGGGATGACTTTAAGAGAACGAAGCCAAAAGTCACCCCGTAACCCACTGCTGCCAACACAAGGACCACTAAGGCCATTATAAAACTCACCGTGGCCTCAAACGACCACAGTGCAGCGCCAATGGGCGCAAAGCAGATCAAGCTCATGGAAAATACTTTAGCGCAATAGAGCCAAGGAAAGCTGGCTCCAAAGAGACGGGTACATATCCTTACTCCTACTACCTCACCGTAAAGCCGAGAGCAACCGTTGGATATGGCTGCCCCGACAATTCCGAAGAAGGGTATCAGGGCAAAATCCAGCACTATGTTCAGCAACGCAGATATAACTCCAAGTTTCGCATTAATCTGTGGTCTGCCAGTACTAAGGAACATGACGCTTGCTGGCATGAGTGCCCACGCCAAAACAAGAACCGTCAATATGCGCGAGGGGGTTGTGGCTTCAAGATACTCTAATCCGAACAAGAACCTGATCATATAAGGGGCCATCATAAATGAATATACGGCGGCTGGGGCCGCAATCACGATTAACAGTCTGTAAGCCTTTTCTAAAATTAGGGCCTCCTGTCCAGGTTCTCTTTGCTGCAAAGATGACGACAAGATTGGAAACAATGCTGTCTCTAAACCACTGAAGAGGTTTAAAAGCGAATGCACGAGCACTATACCGGCCCCGTACAAAGCCACGTATTTGACTGGTAGATAATAGCCTAAAATCAGTGCGTCAGCAGAGTAGTAAACGGTGCTTGACAAAGTGCTGATAAAAACATGGATGCCAAATCCCAGAAGGGCCTTTAGGTCGCCTAAATATTGGTATATCGCTTTTGGCTGTCCGTCGGTTGTACGGGTGACGGTCTCAAGAATCCACAGGGACGGGACAATGCTCACCAATATCGCCCCTGAGAATCCCCACACTATGCCGTTGAGTCCATAGCCTAGGTAGAGCAACAGAGGTATAAGTGCTATCCGAAGAATGTTGCTCAAAGACTCAGTGATAGAAAACGCCTTAAAGAACTCGCACCCCCGCAGAGCAGCGCCTAGGACCGTCGAGACCCCAGATACAAATATGTAGATCAAGAACCATCGGAAGAAAGTAATGGCCCCTAAGAGCTGTTCCGAAGGAACCTGAAAAATATGTTTCAGCATTGAGGGTATGCCAAGAAACCCAACAACGAGGAGGCATAAGGACATGGCCACCACCGACAGCAAACTAGTAATCGTCGCCGACCGAACCCCAGACGCTGACTCCCCTGACATTCTTAAAGCGACGATCCTCGTGGTGGAAGCAGCCCCGTTCCCTCCCACAAAAAAAGTGACGAACATGATCGCGAACGATGACAGTTCCATAGCGAGCCTGTACAGACCAAACTCGTCAAGGGTTATCATGCGGACCAGTATCATTTGAAGAAGAGTTCCGCAGACCAACTTCAAGGTCGTCGCTACCGTGGTGAACATAGCTCCTGAAGCGATTTGCGAAGCAAGCGACGGACGAATTATCCGGTTTGATTTCAACTATCTCATCTCTGAGTATGTAAGTTCGTACCCCCCGCTATTATGACATAGTGAATACATCAACAAGAACAGAAAATTCCGGCAAATTTCGTCATCGAAGGTTGTCTCTTTACACTTTGTAAAAGGATTTGACACTCGATCACGAATTGTATCGATCGTTATGTCATTGAAAGGCAATGTAGTCTAAGTTTAGACGAGGGAAGAAATGAGGTAGGCATAAGCTACGAAATTGGCCCGAAAATTGCTCCTATCGTTGAGCGAAATCTCCTTCCGGGATACATTTCCTCTTTGCCAAATTATTTCCCCCGATGCGTCCTCCGCTCCGGACGCATCGTCCATTGTAGGGGCGCGTCTCACGCGCCCCTACTAAGCATATTTCCCTTACTGCAAAGTCTGCTATCCCTTTTCTGCAATTTGTGTCTTACACTATACTCCAGGCACCTACCAGAGGATGTCCCAATGCTACACCTTCGCAACATCTCTTCTGACAGGCGGATTTCCAAAAGGCGTAATAAGGGCTAAGTTTGCTGTGGTAGATGAGAAAACGAAGAAATCTGTGTTGCTTGTAGCCACACTAAGTGGTCTAGTTACCCCATTCATGGCGTCTTCCATCAATGTAGCTTTGCCTCAAATCCAAAAGGAATTCCAAATAGACGCGATACTCCTGGCATGGATCCAAACGTCGTACCTTTTAGCAACGGCTATGTTTATCGTGCCCTTGGGCAAATTGGCTGATATTCATGGCAGAAGGATCATATTTTCCTACGGAATGTCTTTGTTCACTATGGCTTCGTGCCTGTCTGCAGTGTCAGTGACCCTTTTCATGCTCTTGGCCGCCCGGGTACTCCAGGGAATAGGAGCGGCGATGATCTTCGGCACAGGCATAGCCATGATCGCCACGGTCTTTGCCCCAGGAGAGAGGGGACGAGCCATAGGACTTAATGTAACTGCCGTATATATAGGGCTGTCAATAGGACCTTTTTTCGGCGGCCTAATGACTCAATATCTGTCGTGGCGGGCGGTTTTTGCGGCCGTAGTCCCGCTTGGCGTCCTTACTGTTATAGTCTGTTTCTTCAGACTGAGGTGGACCAGGAGCGGTGACGGGGGAGAGCGGCTGGACGTAAAGGGATCTCTGCTATATGCCGTTTCCATATTGCTCCTCATGCTGGGACTTTCAGCCGTTCCGTCGATCAAGGGCTTCGCCTCCATAATGGGAGGCATCGTCTTTTTTGCTATCTTTGCCGTATGGGAGTTGCGAATCTCGTTTCCGGTATTAAATCTCGAACTGTTTCGGACCAATCGGGCCTTTGCCCTGTCAAACGCAGCAGCGCTGATTAACTATAGCGCCACGTTCGCCGTGACATTCCTACTCAGTCTGTATCTGCAGTACATCAAAAGGCTGCCCCCTACCACGACAGGCTTGATTCTGATGGCTCAGCCGATCACCATGGCTTTGTTTTCGCCTTTGGCTGGTGGGGTATCGGATCGTATCGAACCGCAAAAAATAGCCTCCCTTGGCATGGCCGTCACTGCATCAGGACTCTTTGTCATGACATTCCTTGGGGAAGACTCAACACTGACCTGGATCCTGATCAATCTGATCATACTCGGGTTTGGATTCGCTCTCTTTTCATCTCCCAATATGAATGCCATCATGACCTCAGTAGAGCAGCGATATTATGGACTCGCCTCGGGAGTAGTGGGCTCCATGAGACTGCTGGGCCAGACTATGAGCATGGGGATAGCTTCCGTGATGTTTGCTCTATACATAGGTCCGATCAACATTACTGCTGAGGTCCTCCCAGCTTTCCTTAATTGTTTCAAGACCACGTTTTTAGTCCTTGGAGCGATATGTATAATGGGGATTCCTGCTTCCTTAGCCCGCGGCAAGATTATCCGCCAGTAAGGAGGACAGCCCCAGGAAAAGGTGACGTGATACACTTGTGTCAACCTAGGATGATGCTACGGAATATTGTGTTCTCTCGTCGGTAACTGAAAGAATCCGAGACTTTACTTGCCAAATACAAGGAGTAATGCAGTGGAGCTAGCGGTCTTGGGAAGCTTACAGCTAGATATCGAATTTGTGTGGCGTTTCTTAAGTATCATTGCCATCGACTTGATCTTAGCAGGGGACAATGCGGTGATCATCGCCATGGCTGTGAGATCTTTACCCCAGAATAAAAGAAAAAGAGTAATATACCTGGGAGCGGGTGCTGCAGTGATCCTGCGAGTCGTGCTCACTTTTCTCGTCTCACAGTTGCTTCTGGTTAGCTTTCTTAAGCTCGTGGGCGGGATCGTCATATTTTGGATTGCTGTAAAACTATTCATGGCAGGCATACCAGATGATCACAGTACAAGAGAAGCCTCCGGCGTTGCACAAGCTGTTAAAATGATAGTCATCGCAGATGTTACCATGTCAATAGACAACATGCTCGCAGTTGGGGCAGCTTCGGGAGGAAGTCTGTTCCTTCTCATATTTGGTTTGGGATTCAGCATCCCTTTCATCGTTTTCACAAGCAGCCTGCTGACCCTCTTAATGGACAAATATCCTGTGATCATTTACGGTGGCGCAGCGATATTGGGTAAAGTAGGCGGCGAAATGATAATCACCGACCCTTATATAGTAAGCACGTTCAACCCCACGAGTATCGTTCAATATGCCGTCGAGGTTGGCTCGGCTGCGGGAGTTATTGCGGCCGGAAAATTTTTCATGAATTGGACTCTAGGACCTGAAAAGAACATGAGAACATGATTGTTCAGAAAACGTAGTATCTCTTAGAGAGTGTGGAAAATGGCGATTCTTACAATTTCTCGACAATTCGGAAGCGGAGGTCGCGACGTGTGTTATCGCGTGGCCGAAGCGTTAAACTACGACTTCCTCGACAAAGAAAAGATATTGAAGGAATTAGCGAAAAGAGGAGAAAAATGGCTCCAATGGGGCAGCGGTCTAGATGAACATTCGCCGACCATCTGGGAACGGTTTGACTGGTCATTTAGAGCATTCGGAGCGTTGATCAAAAGTCTAATCATCGAATACGCTTTGAAGGACGATGTTGTCCTCGTGGGCCGAGGTAGCAACTTTATTTTGAGAGATATACCACATGCGTTTCGCATCCGGGTGATTGCGCCCTTTGAGAAGAGGATCCAAACAATCATGATTCGCGAAAACGTTGACTATCAAACCGCCGTTTGGCTTGCAAAGAACACCGACGAAGACCGCCGGCGCTTCCTGTTGGTTATGTATGGAAAGGACTGGGGTGAGGAGTCATGGTATGACGCTGTATTCAATGCCGGCGAAAAATCCGTTGATGAGATAGTTCGCGTCTGCTGCGACGCACTGCTCTCCAGAGATGCCGTCAAGACAGATTTGGTCGAGAAGATGCTTCTAATGCGGGCAGCGGCTGCGAATCTCGAAGCAGGGCTTCTCAAAGAACCAACTCTTTTTCTTCTCAACCTAGAAGTCTCAGCAGAAGACGACCATCTTGTCGTACGAGGGACTGTTCGTAACCCGAGGCACAAAAAAATAGTAGAGCACCGCGCTCTCCTACTGGAAAGGCAACTGAAGATTTCTTTTCAGCTTCACTACCGTGTCTAATCCTCAACGAGCCGATAAAAGCCGATCCGCAGAAACTCAGTTACTGAGTTCAGAGGTACAGTAAGGGCAGCGGCTAGCTCCAATTGGAATCTTAGAAACACAGTATGGGCATTCCTTCACGGAGGGCGCAGGTTTCCTCTTAAACCTATTGATCTGCCGTACTAGCAGGAATATTGAGAATGCCACAATAATGAACTCAATGACATTATTGAGGAAAAGCCCGTAATTAATCGTAGCCGCGCCCGCAGCCTTGGCCCCCGCAAGCGAGTCGTACGATCCGCCAGAAAGATTCAAGAAAAAGTTGGAGAAATCCGTATTCCCTAGCAAGACTCCAATAGGAGGCATCAAAATGTCATTGACTAGAGAACTCACTATCCTGCCAAAAGCAGCGCCAATGATGATCCCCACAGCCAGGTCTATGACGTTACCCTTGAAAGCAAATTCTTTGAACTCCTTGAACACGTTTCTTCTCCCTCGATGTGGTTGATACAGCATACGGCCTTGATATGTTAGCCCTAGCCTATAGTCTTAGCCCATTGTCAAGGATCCAGGAATAGCCAAAAGGCGACCCAAAAGCCATTTCAGAACGGCTCTCAATGACAGTAAGTGTGGTCCTCCAACTGCGATTCAAGCACAGCGATCTAGTTTGTAATTTGGCAAGTCAGCAAAAGGAGACAGGCACTACACCTGGCTAGTGCATCGCCGTGGCCAGAAGGGTTCAATCCTTTAAAGAAGACTACCCCTATTCACTTTCTATGATCGTTGCCACGCCTTGGCCACCGCCAACACACGCAGTGGCGCAGCCGTACCTACCACCCTTGATGTTGAGGATTCTAGCCAAGGTCCCGACAAGCCTTACGCCAGTCGCTCCTAACGCGTGACCAATGGCTATGCCCCCTCCCATGACATTAACTTTCTGGGGATCAATCCCCAACTCTCTTATGCAGTGCAAGGTCACTATCGCGAAAGCTTCGTTGATTTCCCAAAAATCGATGTCAGAGACAGCCAGACCCGCGTTTGCCAAAGCTTTCTTGCTCGAAGGAACGGGCCCCGCTCCCATGATAGAGGGATGAACGCCGGCAAAACCAATGGATCGCAGAGTAGCCAGCGGTTTGATACCCTTTTTCTCGGCCTTCTCTCTGGACATCAATATCATTGCGGTGGCGCCTGCATTTAGCGGCGATGAATTGCCTGCAGTAATCTGGTGGCCCTCCTTGAACGCCGGCTTGAGCGCTGTCAATTCTTCGAGTGTAGTCCCAGGTCTCACCGACTGATCGCTTTCTACCTTTATTACTGTACCGTCAGCCTGCTCGGCGTCCAGCGGCATAATCTCGTCATTGAAAAATCCATCAGTTTGGGCGTGGGCCGCCAGCTTATGAGAACGCAGCGCCCATTCGTCCATCTCCAATCTTGTCACATTGGTTTGCTCAAGTAGTCTCTGAGCCGTAAAACCCATGTTCAGAGACGTGAGCATGTCCCAGTGATGATATTCCGGATCGGTGAAAAACTTCGGGTTAGGCGAAAGAAGACCAGCCTGCACCGACGTTGCGCCCATGGGAACGCGGGTCATGTGCTCCATACCGCCTACAAGGACAGTATTAGCGTTACCTGTGGCTATCTCCATGAAGCCGATATGTATGCCAGCCATGGATGAACCGCACTGTTGGTCAACAAACTTGGCAGGGATCGTTTCCGGTAAGTTGGCAAGGAAAAGAGGAAAGCGACCTCCATAGGTCCATTGCTCTCCTACTGCAGTAGCGCACGCCGCAATGAAATCGTCAATCTCATCCGGAGCAATGCCCGTCCGTTTGATTAGGTCTGGCACTAACTTCCCCAATAGCTCCTCTGCCCGCATCGTTCCAAAAACGTCTTTTCCGGGGTCCTTTGGCCTGGACCGTGAAAAGGCAGTCCTCAAATAACCTGCAATAACAACTTCTGTCATCCATACATCTCCTTGTATTAATAGTGTCGTCCAAACCAGTATTGCTGCGACTTGTGTCGAAGTCCCATGTCATAGCCTATATCCTGCGTATATACATCTGAAGTATTTTCTTAACCCATCACACAACAACTAACGCCCAATCCTTTGGTAAAGGACGCCGGCTGGCACCAGACGAAACTGTCTCTTCTGAGTATAGCCATTTATAGCGCCCGTCAAGCGCCAGCCATACGGCCCGCGTCCAATCGGTACTCGAGTCTTGTATGAGCAAAATGAGTGCCGGAACCGCGCTAATCTATTCGGGTATATTGGGCCCGTATGTAGGCACGGGTTTACCGCGTCCGATGACAACCAAAGTCACGAAAACCTGTTAAAAAAATTAGCGTTCCTGATCAGCATCTTGGTTTTTGGGCGCAGCATTTGGTGCGTAGCCAAAGAACCGTAGCCTGCTCATACATGTACACCGCGCTCTATCCATTTGGGGTCGCAGAGTCATAAAAACAGGCACATACGATCATACCATGTCATCGAGCAGGATCTTTCTCACAATCATGTTCTCGGGGCTTGCCTTGGGCGTACCAGCTTCTTATGAACCCGCTTTGCAGCAGCAATGATCGGTGTAATCTGCTTTGAGTTGGCTCCCACAAGATGACTCATCCGCCTCAGACCCAAGGGAGTGGGAAACAGCTAGGAGGGCGGACTTAATGATCAGATCAGCAGGTATAGTCTCGTAGAGTTGTCCGTCCACTTCCACGGTTCTGCAGTCGGAAGCACCACACGGACCTCAGCAGGAACTCTGACCAACCCCGGCCCCCATCCACTCGTCCAGCGGCCGCCTGTTGATCCAGATCTGATTCGAACGCAGAGGGTCCTTCTCGAATTCTGAGACCGAAAGTTCACTTTTTTGCAGATCTACATCTACATTCAACGGTGCCAAAATCTCTTTGGGCTGAGAAACTGCCTTCTCTAACTGGGATTCTGTCAACCCGCATCGAGGGCAGGTTTAGCCGTCAGAAACAAGCCTCTGCCATTCGATTCTTAGTGCCTTCACATGTATTCTCCGTTCCACCTCTGGTTTCAACCAGAATTGTTGTTCTAATGGCTTTGAGATATTCTAGAAAGCAAAAGCTTTCTAGCTCAAATTAGCTAATTATACCGCCATGTATCTGATCTGGGAGATATCAAACCTTCCAGAATCAAATAAGTATCTCCGGTAATGCCTCAAGGAGATCGACTCAGGGTTGAAACAATCTCACGAGGCTACCAGCCCCGATATCCGGGTACTCACTGATACGCCCCATGGGCACCCCATAAAGACAGTCCATCTCGATAGCGTCACCGATCGGTTGATTCCCGTAGAGGCTCTTCTGAAGCACACCCAGGGCTTGAGGACTCATCGTCCGACGGCAGTGAAGTCACACACCCCATGGCAAGACGAAACGTAATTTCTTGCCGCTTATGACGGGGAGTATCAATAAGGCAGCGTTGCGCCAAACCTTTCTTCTCCAAACTAGTCCAACACTCCGGACACATTTTACCCTCCGGCTCCATTTTTACGGTGTGATCGGTTGTCTGGTCGTCATGGCTTGCCCGACCCCATCCCTTGTGACATGACCCCTCCCCTAGGCCCCCCTTTACGCTACTGGGCCTTGGCTTTGACCGGTAATTTGGACGATGGCGCGGAAGACCCAAAGTAGCCTTCTTCTACTCGGCGCTCTCGATAACTCACCTTCGCCCGAATGCTTTTCAACTCGTCTTCCAGCTCATCAGTCTAACGCTGCTTCTGCAGACAGAACGGACACCCGTTGACCGCCAACACACCGTCTCTAGGTGAATTCAGCCAACCAGGGGAATACAACTGCCGCCAAACCAACGCGAGAAAAAATCCTTTACCCTCGAAAAACCTG
>Ga0172369_10006457_pt1 | contig 13956 bp, 11 predicted proteins | sample LakKiv25m_FD_114539 | JGI IMG/M metagenome (GOLD analysis project Ga0172369, IMG submission 114539) | Freshwater microbial communities from Kabuno Bay, South-Kivu, Congo - kab_022012_11.25m | ecosystem: Environmental > Aquatic > Freshwater > Lake | place: Democratic Republic of the Congo...
GATTGCCGAATATTTCAGAGACAGGGGTATGGACGTCATGCTTATGATGGATTCTGCCACTCGACTTGCAATGGCACAACGTGAAGTAGGTCTGTCAATCGGAGAACCACCGACAGCCAAAGGCTACACTCCTTCAGTCTTTTCACTTCTTCAAAAAACCATGGAACGAGCCGGAACCTCTAAAATCGGTTCCATAACAGGTTTATATACCGTTCTGGTGGAAGGTGATGATATGAATGAGCCAATTGCAGACGCCACAAGAGGAATTCTCGACGGTCATATTGTTCTTTCCAGAAGGTTAGCTTCTTTAGGGCATTATCCTGCAATTGATATTCTCGAAAGCGTCAGCAGGTGCATGAATGATGTTATCCCTAGAGAACAGTATGATGCTGCTAAACTGTTGATAGAATTAATTGCAACATATCGCTCTGCTGAAGATTTAATTAGCGTGGGAGCTTATCAGAAGGGTATTAATCACAAATTAGACAGGGCGATTGCTTTAAACGACAATATTAACGGATTTCTCAGACAAAGAATTGAGGAATCTGCTAACTATCATGAAACTGTCGCATCTATAATAAATATTGTTAACAAACAAGTTACTTAAAATCAAATTCCCTTTTCAATATTAAGGAACGATTAGTAAATGGCAAAAATATTTTCTTTCAGGCTCGAAAAAATTCTTAATCTGAGAACTCAGAAAGTTGCAGAATATAAAGAAGAGCTTAACCGGATACTTGCACAGAGATACCTGAAAGAAGCCGAAATAGAAGATAAAGTAAATTATTTGAAAATACTTTTAAAAGCAGCAAAAGGGAAAATAAAAGCATCGGTTGTGCAGGCTCAGTATAATCATATTGCTTTCGTAGAAGAAGAAATTCTGAATTTGAAAAATGAAAAAGAACAGCTTCTTGAAATAGAAAATCTCCGAAGGGCAAAACTTACGGAAGCGATGAAAGAAGAGAAAATATTAGAGAAACTAAAAGAAAAGAAAAAGTTTATTCATCTTGAAGAAGTTAGAAAAGAAGAGGAAAAACTCATGGATGAGGTTGCTCAAAACAGGTTCATTAAAGGAGAATCAATGAGCCGGAAAGAACTTTATGCTTAATTTTTTGGATATGCCATGACAAACAAACAGACAATTATCATCATTCTCAGTGTAGTATTGGGAGTTTTTCTCTTATTCGTAGCTCTTTTTTTAATCTTAAAATATCCTCCGAAATTCCTTGGTTTTAAGCCTATGTTTTCAAACGAAAAAATTACAGATGAAAGATTTGTATCCGACATACCTGTCTCGGTTTCCAAAAACCAGCTTGATAAATACCAAGAAGAATTTTTAAAATTAGATGTTTTAAAAAATGAAAAAAATTATCTCTGGAATTTCAAAAATCAGCTCCTTGATTCAATTTCAAAGCTTCAAGACAAAATTAAGCAGCAACAATATTCCGGTAAACGGACATTAGATTCCATCAATAAATCAAAATTCCTGTTCGACAATCTTCTCGATTCGATTAACAAATTAACCGTTATGAATATATCCGCAAAATCTGATGTAAGCAAACTTCAGGAAAAGTTCAAAGATTATGAAAAGAATTTCAATAAAAGAATGGATTCTCTTAAAACACAGAATCTTGGTGCATTCGCTAAAATTTACGATAATTCCAATCCTGCAGAAGTAGCGAAAATCCTTGAACAGATTGATGAAAAAGATGCAGCAAAAATTTTGAAATTAATGCAAAAAAAGAAAGCTGGCAAGGTAATTGAAGTTCTTTCACCTGAGCGTAGTGCGGCAATATTGCTGCTTGGAAAAGGCAATTAAACCGCTGCTCGCTTTAATACTTTATTTATCACTTTTTGGACAGGATGTCCTGGTAAAAATCAAATTTTACATCGCATGGAAGCACTGAATGAAGTCCATCAGTAACAATATTAGACAAAACGGCTATTCAAAATTAGCCAAACTGTCGAATAATATGCAAACTCATACAAAGAGTAGTGCATTTTCTTCCAGCTTCCTTGGCTTTTTTGATTCAATAAAGGGTCAAACCGATTCCGGTAAGCACGAAAAAGCTCCAAATCTCATCGGGCAAATCCAACCCAGTGAAAAACCGAATAAGAACCTTCCTTCTGAAGGAAATGTTCTAAATTTGGATATACCTTTAGGTGAAATTCAAGGTAAAGATAGTCCAAAAAATATTGTTAAAAATCCTGTAGTTGTAAATCAAATTTCAAAGGAAGTTGCGCCCGAACCAAATCTCATTAAGGACTTAATAAATCAAATTCAGGTCATTTCGGATAAAAATATTCCAACTGCTGTACCAAGTCTGCATAAGATAAGTCAATTACAAGTTCAGAGTGCATCAGTGGAACCAACAAATGATGAAGCAGAAATTCCAAAAGAATTAAAAAATTCAGGAACCAAGCTTGAATTTAAGCATTATACAAAATTGGATGTTAGAGCTGAAAGTAAGCTCCCATTAACCGATAAAATCGTTAAAGAACCAAATGCACCCGAATCAAAAGAAGTGGTTGTTCCATCAAAAGAAGGAGTTGTTCCTTCAAAAGAACTTAACAATTTAGAAAAAAAATCGGTATTAGCTTCTAACGTCCAGAAGGATAATAATTTGAATGAAAAAGTGGTGCTGACTTCTGAAAATGGTAAATCGGAATTAATATCCAAGAATGAATTTCCAAATCAAATACTACCGGATGAAATCCCGGCTTTGAATAAGAATATAAAAGATAATACCTACATTAGTTTTGAATTGGTAAAAGAAACAACAAAATTAAAAACTGAAACCACAGGAACATTCAGACCAATCCGTTTATTAAATGACCTATTGAAAGACCAGGTTGTTAGTATAAAATTGCTTACCGATGCTGAATCCCATCAAGTCAATCAACAAACTAACAATGTCCAATCTAAAGATACGATTGGAAATTCTGTTGACTATCAACAATTCAATAAAATCATTGCCTCAAACTTAAACTATAATATTTTTAACAAACCTGCTATTAAAAAACAGTATCAGGATGCAATCATCAAGCAAAGCCCGGTAAACGTTTCAAAAGTAATTTCCGATAATCAGAATACTAATGAACAAAAACCTGTTCCTGCTACTGTAGATAGGAAAAATCTAAAACAAGATATTACAGTCCAAACTAATTCGCAGTTATCAGTGAAACCGACGAATATTAATCAGAAGGATATAAAACCGATAATTTATAAAACGGAAACATTTTCATTGGCTGATTATCTTCATCAGCAGAATATGTTCCAGGCTTCCGATTCAAAAGTCGGTACTTCAAAATACAGTCAGCAGGTTAAGTTCGATATTCCAGTGAAATTTGATGTTGAGAGCATTGCCAAGCTTAGTAATACACCTTCCAAACAGGAACCTGATAATAATGCTCCAAAACAAACCGACACCACTCAGCCAAAAGTTGATGTGAAAGCACCACAAATTGATAATGTCGTTTATAACAATAATACAGCAGATAAAAAGGTGGCTGTGAAAATCGCTCCTGCCATTGTTCAGAGTAATATATTGAATACCAAGGAATTACAATCATTAAGCCCCGGAGGAGTACCTTCTTACGTTCTGAAACAGATTTCCGAAACAAGCGGCAATTCATTTTCAACTGCACAACTGACTCTCAAACCCGAATCGCTTGGAATGCTTCTGGTTGAAATAACAGTGAAAGATAATATTGCTAATGTTAGTTTTTCGACCAAAACACAAGAAGCAATGAAAGCTATCGAATCACAAATTCCAATATTAAAGGATAAGTTGGCACAACATGGATTGCAAAGCGATAAAATTGAAGTTAAAGTCAAAGATACGGAAAGTTACGGTTCAAGTCAGAAAAATACCGGCGAATCTACTAACGAAAACTATCAGGACAGTAAAACAAGAAAAGATTTTGTAAAATCATTTGCTTACTTAAAAAATAATGATTTTATAAGCAAAAATATAAGAAGTGATTTCAGTTCTTATAATCAATTAATTTATAATAAATTTTCTGTTGTTTAACAAAAGGGGGAAAAAATGACAGATTCAGTTCATTCAATAGCAACGCAGGTTTTCCCGGATACTTCCGGGACGATAGTAGCAACAAAGACTCTCGGAAAAGATGATTTTTTGAAATTACTAACTATGCAACTAAAAGCGCAAGACCCTATGAAACCTTATGACAATCAGGAGTTTGCCTCGCAGATAGCACAGTTTTCACAGCTTGAGCAGCTTACTAATATCAAAACGCTTCTCGAAGAGCAAGTACAGACAAATCAATTGCTTGCTCAGACTATCTCCAATTCTGCCTTACCGGGTATGCTTGGTAAAACAGCGACTGTCGGTACCGATACAATTTATTTCGACGGGGCACAGCCTGCACCGCTGGGGTATACACTTCCGGTTAATGCAGCTAATGGAGAAATAACAATTAAAGATGAAGCCGGAAATGTGGTAAGCAAAATCAAAATGTCAGGACTGGATTTGACAAGCGGCGAACATCAGATTTCATGGGATGGAAAATCTGCTTCCGGAGCATATCTTCCAAAAGGAAAATATAAGGTTCTGGTTACTGCAAACACAAATACTGGCATGAATTTTACTGCTGATACTTTCACTTACGGAAAGATTCAAAGTGTGAAATTCAAAACCGAAGGAACAGTGCTTGTCATTAACGGAATCGAAGTTCCTTTGAAAAATGTGTATGATATTAAAGTTGACGGTTAACAACAAGGAGTAAAAGTATGCCTGAAGTTAATGGAATATCGCTGCCTTTTATGCCTATTGGCGGGTTAAGGGAACTTAACAAAAAGACTTTGCTTGATGATGGAACATTATCAAATACCGACTTCAAAAAAGTATTTGAAGATGAAATCAACAAGCTGAAGTTCTCTTCTCATGCCCAGGCTAGAATGAGCAGCCGCGACATTTCTCTCGACAATCAGGAGATTGAAAGACTCTATAATGCTGTCAGCAAAGCAGATGAAAAAAATGCCCGTGAGTCTTTGATTTTGCTGAACGATAAAGCTTTTATCGTCAGTATTCCTAACAAAACAGTTATCACTGTTGTCAATAATGATAACTTGGATAACAGCATTATCACAAATATTGATTCGGCAGTTTTTGCCTGATGTTTTTTGGGGACGGACCTCGGTTTGAACAAATCAGGAATCCCCGCTTTTAAGCTCTGAATGACTGAGGAGCGAAATTAGAGAAAGTTAATATTCGAACGAGATTGTTAAGAAATCACTATCATTGATTTCTTCATTATCATGTTGTATGGTAAAAGCATTTTGCTAATTCCCTGCAATATTAACTTATGAAATTTAAACTATTTAAATAATTTCCGGATTAAATTAACCAAGGAGGGTTCAAATGATTTCCCGTTCTTTAACCACAGGTGCGAGTTCACTAAAATCGCAGCAGAGAAGATTCGATGTTATCTCAAATAACATTGCTAACGTTAACACTACCGGATTCAAATCCGGCAGAGTCAATTTTATTGACCAATTCAGCCAAACATACAACATTGGCAAAGCTCCTGACCAGATATCAGGTAACGGAGTTGGCGGTGTCAATCCTGTCCAGTATGGTATTGGTGTCCGCGTTGGTTCAATTTCCCAAGATATGACACAAGGCTCCATCGAGACGACAAATAGACCTCTTGACTTAGCCTTACAAGGTGACGGATATTTTGTCTACAATTATTTCGGTAAGGAAGTATACTCCAGAGCCGGTGCTATTGCAAAAGATAAAGACGGTTTCCTTGTTGATAGTTCTACTGGAGCATTCCTAAAAGGTTATAATGTTGAATTTGATGCAAACGGCAGATTCGTAAAGGATGCAAATGGTTATAACAATGTTCGCAAGTCTGTTGAAAATATGAAGATTCCACCAAACATCGTCTCTCCGCCAAAACAAACTCAAAATATAAGTGCTACGGGGAACCTTGATGCAAATGCAGCCATTGGAGACAAACGCGAAACAAGCATTAACATTTTTGATAATCAGGGTGGGTCGCATACAATAACCATTACTTATACCAATACTGCAAAAAATACTTGGGGAGTTTCTGCGAAACTTGACGGACAATATGACATAACCACGATTACACCAGCATCAATTACTTTCAATAATTTTGGTGTTCCTGATACAGGAATGGATAAAATTGATATTCCGACTGCCGATATGAATACAGCTTTGGGATTTACAGCATTTGACGTTGCTACCACTAACGTAACCGTGAAGCTTTACGATGCCACTAATCCGACATCGGGACTTACTCAATTTGCAGGACCAAATACGGCATCATTAGTAGAACAAGACGGACATACACAAGGCTCATTAAATGACGTTTCGGTTGACTCTACCGGTAAAATCTGGGGAGCTTTCTCTAACGGTGAAGCTGAAGTACTTGGTCAGGTCGCAGTTGCTAAATTTGCGAATCCAAGCGCCCTCATGAAAGATGGTCAGAATTTCCTTGTTGTCTCTCCCGATAGCGGAAGAGCAAACACAGGAACAGCCGGTGATGTTTTTGCCTCTACAAAAATAGTCGGCGGAGCACTTGAGCAGTCAAACGTCGATTTGACGGAACAATTTACTGATATGATCGTTACTCAAAGAGCCTTTGAAGCTGCGTCGCGAACTATTACGGTAAGTGACCAGATGCTTGCCGAAATTAACATGTTGAAGAGATAATTCAGTTAAGTTGAAAAGTTGTTAATGTAGCTGTGTAGTAGTTAAGAGATTAACTATATCAATAATTTAAGTCAAAAAAAATCGTTTTATTGCCGCGGCTTTGGAACGATTTTTTTACTTTATACAAGTTATCAACTACTCATGCTCTTTCCTTTAATAAATAAGCTTATCATGTAACAATTAACCAATTGTATGGCATATTGACGAAGGTTTCAAAATTATGCATTCATTATCAATGAAATGTTACTTTTGCAATTATTTTACTTGTTAAATAAATTATTTTTTATTAAATTAACCTTGTTAATCAAACTAAAATAAATTAATTACAGATTGGAACCTGACAGTTAATTTATTTAAAAATAAGAAGTAAGTATCTAAAAATATAGATAAAAAATAAAGGCTTGAAATGAAAAAGCTGTTTCTTCTTATTTTTGTGATAATAGTAAGCTTTGGTTTGTTTGCACAAAATCAAAGCAACAACCAGAAACTCAATCTTGCTTGTAATGACAAGGTTTGCTTCAAATACAGCCTAACAAATCAACCGAAAAATCAGGATTTCCAATCCTACCTTTCTAAAACAAAAGATTATTTTAATATTTATCTCTCAACGTTTGATTATCAAACCATAAGACAAAGATTTGGAAGATTAAATTCTCCCGAAATATTTGCTAAGGAAGAAACCAATTTGATAAATAATGATTTATCCACCGGATTGAATAATTCAGAATTTGATGGTTTCAATTTTCAGGTTTATAAATTTTTGACACAGAATAAGGAGAGATTGCAGTAATCAAACTGATGACACTAAATTAATCTATCATTAAAAATTTAAAAAATACTTATTAATTGGTATTGTAATGTAATCTTTTAAATCTTAAATTAACATGGGGAAATATTGAATTTTTTAAAAGAAATACTTTAATAAACATATTTATCACAGGAGTTAAAAATGAAAGCTTTTTACGTTTTTTTGGCATTCTTCTTAGCTTTTACCATCTCATTTTCCAATGATTTCCATCATCAGAAGGGAAAAGAAAAAGATGCATTCAATAACACTTTTTATCGGCATGATTTAAACGAACATTCCCCCAGGGTTGAAATCCTGAAAGCAGAAAAAGACAATCTGCTTGCCGGGACATGGCTTGTTGATTATGTTACTGTTTATTCTATGGCAGATAGTGTTACAAAATATACTTACACTTATGATTCCAGAGGGAATATTTTAAATAATCTTGTTGAAAAATTTAAAAGTGGGCAGTGGGTTAATGATTCACGTACAACAAATACATATAACTCAACAAGGAAAGTGCTTACAGCATTTTGGGAAAACTGGCTGAACGGAATCTGGGTGAACGATTTTCGGGAAACATACACTTATGACGATAATGGCAATCAAATTGGTTATTTGGACGAAGAGTTTCAGAACGGGCAATGGGTGAATTATGGAAGAATAACAAACACGTATGATGACAATGGCAACATTCTTACTTATTTATACGAACGGTGGCAAAACGGGCAAAGGGTACTAAATTGGCAGTTATCATATTCATTTGATGCAAATAACAAGGAAAAGTCAATTCTGCAGGAAAAATTGATAAACGGACAGTTGACGAAAGTGAACCGGTCAAATACTGTGTACGACCAAACTGGAAATGCAGATACTTCAATTTACGAAACTTGGAAAAATGGACAGTGGGTAGTCAGTGGAAGAACTACACACACTATGACGGTTAATGAAAAAAACGAAACTTATACCACTTCTTTTTATGAATCATTTTTTAATAACCAGTATGTGAATTCTGCCCGGATAACAAAAGCATACGATAAACACGGAGTTTACTTTTATTATCTCGATGAAGAATGGGAAAACGGAAATTGGGTAAATGTTGAACGAATCATTATTACTTTGGATTCAAAAGGAAAGGAACTTAGTCTTTTAAGTGAAGACGGTTCATCCGGGAATTGGGTGAACTGGTACAGATATATTTACACTTACGATGCAAATGGAAATAACATAGCTCAATCGTATGAAGAATGGGTTTCCGACCAGTGGGTTTTCAAAGACAACGGAAGATTCAACTTAAAAGACCCTCAGGGAAATAAATTTTATTACTATGGTTATAAAATGGAGGTTTCATGGAAATCAGCAATATTAAATGTTCAAGATAATGAAATTCCATTCTTTTCACTTAATTGTTTCCCAAATCCGGCTTCCGGAATAACAAAAATAAATTTTAATTTAATGCAGCCCGGAACTTTATCGCTAACAATCACAAATTCTTTGTGTATTGAAGATGCTAAGATATTCGATAATCAATTTCAGGAACCTGGTATTTACAGCATTGATTTTGATACAAACAATTTGACCCCAGGAATTTATTTTCTTAAATTAAAATCCGGAAATTCCATGGAAACGAAGAAATTTGTGATAGTCAGATAGAGTTTTTTAAAGTTAATAAACTTTACAAACGAATAATTTAGGAGTTTTAAATGAAAATTATTTACATATTTTTTGTGTTATGTTTGCCATTTTCTTCATCTTTTTCCCGTGACTTTGAAAATAAAGAAAGAGAACACTTTCTCGGTTCGATTTTTCTTGTTGAAAGCGTGGTTGTGTATTCTCTACTCGAAGATAGTTTAAGATTTTCATATACTTATGACGAAAACCAGAATTTACTTACAATGCTGAAGCAAGAAATCCAATTCGGAAATTGGAGGAATTCCAAGTTGTCAACTAATATTTATGATTCTCAAGAAAATATTCTAACAAAAAAGGTTCAAATCTGGCAGAATGCCAAATGGAATAATTCTACTCAAGAAACCTATACTTATCCTCTTAACGGGAAAAAGGGAAATTATCTAACATTGTTGATTGAACAATGGACAAACGAACAATGGGTGAGTTCTAATAGAAAAACGCAAACAGTTGATACAGACGGGAATATTATTAGCATGACAAACGAGCAATGGTCGGGTGGTCAATGGCAGAATGTTCAGCGTAATTCATACACAGTTGACTCCAAAGGAAACAGACTCACAAATCTTAACGAACAATGGCAAAATGGGCAATGGGTGAATTCAAGAAACACAACTTGTACTTATGATGCAAAGGGCAATAATATTTCGATTATTGTAGAGCTCTGGCAAAACGGGCAATGGATAAATTATCAGCAAACTTTAATGTCTTATGATACTGGAGGGAATCAAACAGAATGGAAATTGCAAAACTGGTATGGAAGCAAATGGGGTGATAATATCCGATATTCCTACACTTACTATGCAAAAGGAAAAGTTTTAAATTCTACCATTGAAAAATGGCAAAACGGGCAATGGGTATTATTTGCTTCAGAAACATATACTTACGACCAGGATGGAAATAATTTAATTTATCTTTATGAACAACCTTTAACTACTGGAGTTAAACAGCGATTTACTTACACTTACGATGCAAGTGGAAATATGCTTACAGAATTATACGAAGAAAAAATAAACGATGTTTGGACAGCAACTGACTCTGATTTCGGTTTGACATTTACTGACAAAAGAGGTGTAACTTATGGGGATTACGGTATATATGACGGTTTTGCCGGATTCAAGGCTGTGATTACTTACTCTTCGATTGTCAATGTACCCGAAGTAACAAATAATGCTTTCTCATTGACTTGTCAACCGAATCCGGCATCTGAGTTCATCTCGGTTTCCTTTTCAAAGTCTGATTTTTCAAATACAAGCGTAAACATTCTGAATTCACTTGGAATCATAATGAAAAGTTATGATGAGAAAGAGCTTTCAGGTCAAAATTCAATCATACTATCAACAAAAGAATTTTTGCCGGGAGTTTATTTTTTTCAAATAAAATCAGAGAACTACTTAGGAACAAAGAAATTTGTTGTAATTAAATAATTTCTGCGTTCTAAGTCAACGCAGCGTGAGAGTTTCTAAAGTTGATAGTTTTTAAGTTTTAATATTTATTATAGGTTTATCTAATGAAAAAATTGACTATTTTAATTGTAACTGTGATTTTTGTTTTTTTTTCAGGCAATACTCTTTCAGCCCAGAACTGGATTGATTGCAATAATGGTATAACAAACGCAAACATACAATGCCTGGCATCAAACGGAAATAATCTTTATGCTGGAACTGCCGGTGACGGTTTATTCGTTTCGACTGATAATGGCTCAAACTGGACTCCGATTGATTCCGGTTTGACAAATTTTGTTGTTATCGGTATAGCATTTAACGGCAACAATATGTACATTGGTACCGAGGGTGGCGGCGTGTTCATGTCAACTAATGAAGGTACCAGCTGGACTCCGGTTAATTCAGGAATAACCAATTTACAGGTTTGGAAGGTAGCAATATGCGGTTCTGCAATATATGCTGGAACATGGGGCGGTGGAGTTTTCCGAACAACAAATAACGGGACAAGTTGGGTACCTGTTATTTCCGGATTGAGCGGTTTGAGTTTAAGAATTCAGTGCATGGCTGTTATAGATACTGTTGTTTTCGCCGGAACTTATGGTAGAGGAGTATTTCGAATAACAAATAACGATACAGTCTGGACACCGGCAGGTTTAGCCAATGGAATGATAAACAGTCTTGAAGTAAGCGGTAACAAGCTTTTTGCAGGGACTCAGGATGGTGGAAGTGTGCATGTCTCTACAGATTATGGGTCAAGCTGGACTGATATCAAGAAAGGATTAACTAATACCTGGGTTGTTCCTGTTGCGGTTAATGGCTCAGTACTATTTGCCGGAACCTGGGGTGGGGTTGTTTTCTATTCGTCGGATGAAGGTTCAAATTGGTCTGCTGTCAATTCAGGATTAACCAATATGAATATTCTTAGTCTTCTGTTTAAGGATAACAATATTTTTGCCGGGACACAGAAATCCGGAGTTTTTAAAATGAATTTATCTTTCGTTGATGTGGATGAATCAGATAATAATGAGAATGTTCAAAGTTATCCTAATCCGGCAATTGATTGGCTTACAATTTCGCTTTCAAAATCTGATTTACCCATTTCAAATATAAAAATAATGAATTCGCTTGGAATCATAATGAAAAGTTATGATGAGAAAGAGCTTTCCGGACAAAATTCAATCATACTATCAACAAAAGAATTTTTGCCGGGAGTTTATTTCCTGACCATCAAATCAGGGAATTTATCTGAAACAAAGAAATTTGTTGTAATTAAATAACCCATGCGCTCTTTGCGGTCACTGCGTGATACTTTTTTTCTCGCAATGTTCGCAGAGGTCGCAAAGGAGAAAGAAAAATGCACGAAAATGAAATATCTAAAATTGTTATTGATTGTAGTATCAAATTACACAAAGCATTAGGTCCTGGACTGTTGGAATCAGTCTACGAATCGGCACTTTTTTTTGAATTAAATAGGTCAGGTTTGTTAGCTCAAACACAAGTTGCGTTACCTGTTTATTATGAGAATACTAAATTGGAAATTGGCTTCAGAGCTGATATTATTGTTGAGAAAAAAGTAATTATTGAAATTAAATCTGTTGAAACAATTGCTCCAATTCATAAGAAACAGCTGCTTACATATTTAAGATTATTAAATTTAAAACTCGGATTATTGATTAATTTTAATGAGGTATTACTTAAAGATGGAATTACAAGAATAGTAAACAATCTCTAATCTCTGCGTCCTTTGCGGTCTCTGCGTGATACTTTTTTTTCTCGCAAAGCACGCAGAGTACGCAAAGGAGAAGATTTTGAATAGTTGAAAGTTTATAAAGGTAATATTTTTGAATAAATTTTTTTTGGAGTCTGTTATGAATAAGATTTTTCTTATATTCATGTTATTCATAGTCTTGTATCCTTCATTCTCTCAAACCAGGGACAAGGAACGAAAAGGAAATCCTGCTCCTGTTGGAGAGAATGAGTTGATTAACGAAGGAAAAGCTCAATGGGACAGGTATCAATACGAGCTGAGCAGGTCTATGGACCCTGCAACCGGTTGTATCCCCGATAATATCAGAAAAAAGGAGATGTTATTCGCTAACCGAATAGCTGATAATAATCAATTTATTGCATTTCAAAAAAATAGTAACGCTCCACTACAAAATGTAAACTGGGTTTCGCGTGGTCCTGCCTTCATCGGAGGACGAACCAGAGCATTAGGCATTGATGTCGCAAATGAAAATATCATCCTTGCGGGTGGGACTTCCGGCGGCATGTGGCGTTCGACAGACCGTGGAGATACCTGGCAGAGGATAACTCCTTTATCTGATTTGCCAAGTACAACATGTCTTGTTCAGGATAAACGAACAGGAAAGACAAATACATGGTATTACGGTACCGGAGAGTTAGGTGGGAATACTGCAGCTTACCCGCTTTGGCTTAATGACGGACCCTACAAATGGGGAGCTTACTATGGAAACGGCATTTATAAAACAACTGACAACGGAATAACTTGGAATGTCCTCAAATCCACAGCAATAGACAGCATTGGCGGTTTGAATCAGCCGTTTAATATCGTTAATTCATTAGCTTTAGACCGTTCTAATGAATCACAAGACATAATTTATGCGGCTGTAGCAGGCGGTATTGAACGTTCTTCAGATGGTGGCAATACTTGGAAAATTGTTCTGGGCAGCTTCCCTCCGGGTTCTTTGTTTACGGATGTCGCAGTTACATCAAAAGGTGTTGTTTATGCACTTTTAGGTTCTAATCGTGTTGCATATAATTTGTCAAATCCTTACGAAGGACTTTACCGTTCGGTTGATGGAATTAACTGGACGAATATTTCGCCTAAGAACTGGCAGCATCCTATTGCTTATGTAAGCCTTGCTGTGGCTCCATCAAATGAGAATGTTGTTTATATTGCTTTTGATTCTCTTACAACCGTAACAACATATTCGAATGTTCTTTGGAAATACACATATATTTCAGGTGACGGCTCCGGAAATGGTGGTATCTTTGAAGACCGTTCAGCTAATTTGAATAAATCCGGTGTATCGTTTGTTGCTTATGTCAAAGTGAAACCCGATGAAGAAAATACTGTTTTTGTTGGCGGACTTACTCTCGTTCGGTCAATAGATGGATTTGCAACAACAAGCAAAATAAGCCCCATGACTGTTCCCCATGTTGACCAGAATTCTATGGATTTCTTTCCCGCACATCCCGAACAGATGGTAATAGGAAGTGACGGTGGAATATTCCTTACGGGGAATAACCTTGCTCCCTCAATTTCTTGGTTAAATCTGAATAAAAATTATATTACTACTCA
>Ga0172369_10006458_pt1 | contig 13955 bp, 11 predicted proteins | sample LakKiv25m_FD_114539 | JGI IMG/M metagenome (GOLD analysis project Ga0172369, IMG submission 114539) | Freshwater microbial communities from Kabuno Bay, South-Kivu, Congo - kab_022012_11.25m | ecosystem: Environmental > Aquatic > Freshwater > Lake | place: Democratic Republic of the Congo...
GAAAAGGCCATCGCATGGCTGCAAGCCTCCCCGGAGCGCAGGACCATTGCAGACGTTGGCACAGGCTCCGGCGCCATCGCGTTGACCCTCGCCATGCACTTGCCGGATGCCTACATCCTTGCCGCGGATATTTCACTGGCCGCGCTCAAAGTGGCAAAAAGGAATGCAAACAAGTTCGATGTTGCAGCCCACATTGACTTCGTTCAATGCGACCTTCTGCCTCCGCACCCCGATTCGCTTCCCACCGACCTGCACTTCGACTTGATCTGTGCCAACCTGCCCTACATCCCAACGACGACACTCCACAAACTGGCTGTCTTTGGAAGGGAACCCACCGTTGCGCTCGACGGCGGGACAGATGGACTGGCGCTTATCCGCCGCCTGCTGAACATTGCGCCCAACTGGCTCGCGCCGAATGGAATGATCCTGCTCGAGATCGAAGCATCATTGGGTAACCAGGCGATTTCACTGGCCTATGACATGTTTTCCGAGGCCGCCATCCGCCTCCACCAGGATTTGACAGGCCGGGACCGCCTGCTCGAGATCCAACCTCACGATTGATGAAAACAGAAATCATTTCCCCTCATCGCATAGAACACGCGCTGAAAATTCTTCACGCAGGCGGCCTCGTTGCCTTTCCCACCGATACGGTCTATGGTGTGGGCGCGCTGGCATTTGACGGGACTGCCGTTGAATCCATCTACGCTGCAAAAGACCGACCTGTCGAAAAAGCGATCCCGATTCTAATTGGCGACGCAGGCGACCTGGACAAAGTGACATCAGCCATCCCGGAAATGGCGCGCAAACTTGCCGCCTGCTTCTGGCCGGGACCTTTGACCCTGATCCTCCCCAAATTGCAGACTCTCCCCGAAGCAGTCTCCGCCACAGACACCGTTGCCGTGCGCCTGCCGGGCCATGAAGTCGCCCGCGCGCTGCTGCGTGCAGCCGGGCCAATGGCCGTCACCTCGGCGAATATTTCCGGCCAGCCAAGCCCATCCACTGCGAACGAAGTGTTCGCCCAGTTGGGCGGCAGGATTGCGTTGATCATGGATGGAGGCAAAACGCCCGGCGGCATTCCGTCCACGCTTGTGGATTGTACCGGCGAAGCGCCGGTGATCCAGCGCGCGGGACCGATCACTTTCGACGAATTGTTGTCCGCTTTATGAATCCACAATGAAAAGAGAGGGGACAATCTCTAATCCCCTGTTTAGTTTGGGTTCAGGTAAAACTTAATTGGCTGGATATAATAAAGGATGCATTCTCCTCTTCAAACCCCGTAAGGACAGGGCCGTCCAACACGGGGTTTGGGATTTAAAAGGTGTATGATTGGCTGGAACGCGAATCTATTCCAACCATCGATTTCATCGGAAAGGATCAGCACCTATGGATATGGCAAAATGGATCGACGCCAACGAGGAGATATTCACGGGGGTTAGTGACCGTATTTGGGATTTTGCAGAACTTGGTTTTACCGAGGAACGTTCATCGGCTCTTCAGGCAGATCTTCTGGAGAAGGCCGGGTTCAAGGTAAAACGAAATATTGCTGAAATTCCCACTGCTTTTGTTGCCAGTTATGGAACAGGAAAACCAGTAATCGCAATCCTTGGGGAGTTCGATGCCCTGCCCGGCTTGAGCCAGGAAAAGGTTCCATACCCGCGGCCTCGAGTCAGCGGCGGCAATGGTCACGGCTGTGGGCATAACCTGCTCGGCACGGCCGGGGTCGCGGCGGCGATGGCAGTCCGGGAAGCCATTCAGGCGGGGGATGTCAGGGGAACGGTCCGTTATTATGGCTGCCCGGCGGAGGAAAACGGGGCAGGCAAGACCTTCATGGTCAAGGTCGGCGCGTTCGACGATGTGGACTTGAGTCTCTGCTGGCATCCGGACAGTTACAATGCCGTTTTGACGATCAATGCCCTTGCGGTAATCCATGTTAATTTTCGTTTTCACGGAAAGGCCTCCCACGCCGCGTTCGATCCCTACAATGGGCGCAGCGCCCTGGATGCCGTGGAGTTGATGAACGTCGGCGCGAATTACCTGCGCGAGCACATTATCCCCGACGGACGCCTGCACTATGTCATCACCAACGGCGGCGGCACAGCGCCGAATGTCGTCCCGCCGTTTGCCGAGTCGAAATATTATGTGCGCGCCCCGCTTATGGCGCAGACCGAGGAAATATACAAACGCCTGCTCGATATTGCCAGGGGAGCGGCGTTGATGACGGGCACACAGATGGAGGTTTTCAACCGGAAAGGCATGTCCAACCTGGTGCTCAATAAGACCATCAACGATGTGTATTACGAGAAGATGGTTGAGGTTGGAGCGCCCCAATTCACTCCCGAGGAAGAGAAATTCGCAGAACAGATTGCAGGGACTTATTCGCGCGAAGAGATCGAGAGTTTCCTCGTCAAAGTGTACGGGAGGCAGGCCCAGGATGCGATTGCGGAGATGAAGGGTTCTGCTCTCTTCAAGTCGATTCTGCCAAATGTTGAATCGGATTATGTCATTCCCGGTTCCACCGACGTGGGTGACGTCAGTTGGGTTGTGCCGACTGCCCAGATTTCCACAACCTGCCAGGCATTGGGAACGCCGGGACATTCGTGGCAGATCGTGGCGCAATCTGGAATGGGAATTGGTCAAAAAGGCATGTTGTACGCAGGAAAAGTGATGGCGTTAACCGCGGCGGAATTCATGAATAACCCCGGGCGTCTGAAGGCTGCCAAGGATGAATTTGAGAAGACGTTGAAAAAGACACCTTATATTTGCCCCATTGAAGACGGCGTCAAGCCATTTTGACGAATAAAGAGACAGTCACTTCCAAAGTTGACTGTCTCTTTGTATTTACGATAACGGCCACGTCGGCTGGACATCCATGTCCAGTTCGGAGATATGGCCCAGGGCAAATCGATGGTATCCTGCCGAGGCAATCATGGCGGCGTTGTCGGTGCACAACGAAAGCGTGGGGATGTGTACCTTGAATTCCGTCTGGGATTGAAAGGCCTTTCGCAGGGCGCGGTTTGCAGAGACTCCGCCCGCCACAAGGATTTCCTGCGCGCCATGTTCACGCGCAGCCTGCATTGTTTTCTTGAACAGCACATCCACGACTGCGGCTTGGAATGAGGCTGCAAAATCGGGCACGTGGATCACCCTGCCTTTTTTCTCCATTTCTTGCACTTCATAAAGCACTGCAGTTTTCAAACCGCTAAATGAGAAATTGCTTGTGCCGCCCAGCCAGGCGCGCGGGAAATTGAAGCGCGTTGGGTCGCCGTCCTCGGCTGATTTCTGAATGGACGGGCCGCCCGGGTATGGGAGTCCCAACAGGCGCGCGGTTTTGTCGAAGGCTTCACCCGCCGCATCATCCAGGGTTGAACCGAGGCGTTGATAAGTCAGGTGGCCGGTCATCAGGTTCAGTTCGGTGTGTCCGCCGGAGACAAGCAGGGCCATCAAGGGGAATTCTGGTTCCGGGGGGATCGTTTCGCCCGCCTCGTAAACCCACGAGGAATAGATATGCCCCTCAAGATGATTCACGCCAACCAATGGCAGCCCGGCGCCCATCGCGAGACCCTTCGCCATGTTCATCCCGACCACAAGCGAACCCGCGAGACCGGGGCCGCGCGTGACCGCGATTGCATCAATATCCTTGAGCGTGAGGTGGGATTGGGTCAGGGCCTGTTCGACGACGGGCGTGATGCTCAGGACATGCTGGCGCGAGGCCACTTCGGGAAACACACCGCCATAACGCGCGTGGATCTCCATCTGTGAAGCGACAACGGATGAAAGCAGGGCGCGCCCATTGTCGATGACCGCGCAGGCGGTTTCATCGCAGGAGGTTTCGATTGCGAGAATTCGTGCGGGGGGGAGTGGGGTGGTCATAGGTGCCTGAGAAACGATTGCGGATTCTTTAGAAAGTCGCGCGTCAGGTTGACGTGTTCGAGTTGCTCATATTGTACCTTCTGAATCGCGCCTCCATCAAAACTCAAAATCTCCGCTTCCGGAAAGGCGAGCAGGATGGGGGAATGGGTGGCGATGATGAATTGCGAGTCCTCCGCGATCATCTGCTTGAGGGCCGCGAGAAAGGTCAACTGGCGCATGGGGGAAAGGGCGGCTTCAGGTTCGTCCAGCAGGTATAAGCCTTGCGGTACGAAACGGGACTGGAACAGGAGCATAAAACTTTCGCCGTGTGAACGCATGTCCAGCCCTTCGCCATATCGCCTCTCGATTGCGGCGAGTTGGTTGGCGTAGGGCATGCGGCCCAGGTCCGCCGCAGATTGGGAGCGCTTCTGGAATTCCTGCCCGATCTCCTTCATCTCCTCCTGCAACTCTTCCCGGGTGTTCCGCATTTGTTTGGCGTATCCGAAGAAGTCCTCGGCGCGCAGGAAGAAACCTTTGTGCGTGCGCTTTTTCCAGGCGAGACGGAAATACTGTGAAAGCCTCCTCACCGCGGCCAGCGACTTGTCCGTTTTGACGCTTTCGCTTCCGACCGTGATCGAGCCGATCGCGCAAGCCAGCGCTTCCATGATCGTGGATTTACCCGAGCCGTTCTCGCCGACAAAAAATGTGACCGGCGATGTGAACTCCAATTCACGCAGGGATTTGACAATTTCCAACGTAAACGGGAAATTTTGCGCCTCCCGTTCATTCCACGCGCGAAGCGTGAGGTTTTTCAAATGAATCATGGCCCTCTTCCGCCATTCCCCATCCTCTTCACTTCTTCTTCCACTTTTTCATCGGCAGTACAAAATCATAAGGATATTCCGCCAGTCGTTCCACGTTTCCATCCGGGCGCATCCAGTAGGAATCTTCGATGCGTACGCCCATGCCCTTTTCGGGATAATACAACCCGGGTTCGATGGTGAATACCGCGCCCGGTTTGAGAATATTGTCGTCCGAAACCGTGTGACGGCTGAACGGGCGTTCGTGGACATTCAAGCCAAGTCCGTGTCCCAGCGAATGGACATAGCCCTCCGTCAGTACGCCCTCGGCGTGGATGGGGGTCTTGTGTCCGTTTTTGTTGAATTCATTGCACACGAAGACTTGATATTCCTTGAACGCCGCATTCATGTCGATATTTTCGATCACCTTGTCGTAGACGTTCTTCACTTCATCGTACAATGCCTGCGCCTCGGCTGTGGCATAACCAAGACTCCACGTACGGGTGAAGTCGTAGAAATAACCGCCGCCTGCCTCGCCGGGGAAAATATCGAAGACGATCGTTTGCCCGAGACGCATCAAATCCGCGGGATTGCCGACCGAATGGCAGATGCCGGCATCGCGGCCGATGGAGAAGATACAGCCTTCCACATCCACAGCGCCGCGCTCGGTGAGCCACAGGGAAATTTTGCTTTTCACATCCGCGACCGTCAGGGGCGCGCCGTCTTCCTTCAATAAGACTTCATCCCGGCGCACCTCGCATGAGGTGAGGTAATCTGCAACCATGCCAACCACTTCGGTGGTGATTTTTCCCATCCGCCGGATGCGCGCGGCTTCCTTTTCATCCTTCGATTCCATCGCGTACATGAAAATGGTATTGTCCTGGTCCTCGCCCACCAGTTCGAGTTCGGGCATCTCTTCGTTGATCTTTCCGAATATGTGCAGGGCCATGCTGATGTCTGTCTGGCCATAGACGCCGATTCGCCCGGACGCGATTTCCTGCCCGGCAAGGAATTCCTTCGGCTGTTTTGCAAGTTCCTCCATCGCGCCGCCGCGCAAAGGGATGACCTTGAGTCCGCTTTTCTCGGCTTCTTCGCGCTCCATGGCATTGCAATATAAGACGGCAGGCTGGCCGCGCTTTTTCAGCAGGATCGCCTTGCTCACATGCCCGCCCCCGGTGAAATAATACATCGGCGGGTTATGTTCGGCGTTTCCGAGCACAAGCAGGGCATCCAGATTTCTGTCTTGCATAAGGGCATCGAGGTCTGACTTCATGATTTCTCCTGGGGATTCATTTCCATTTCCGGTTCGTAAAAGTTAAGTTGAATTTAGCGTGTTCTTCAGTACGACCAGAAGCGCGCCTTCCTGCTCGGGCAATACCGTGCGCGGGTCCAATAACACCTTGTTGTTTTCCGTGCGCGCGATGACCGGCGGGTTTTGGCGGCGTAACTTTTTCAAAAACTTGTCCGGGGATTTAACGTCCAAAGCCAGCAAATAAGTTTTGAACGACTCCCCGGGCAGGCTTCCGCCTCCCACAGTGGATTCGCCCTCCACGATCTGACCCTGGCTTAATTGGATTTTCCACGCTTCCGCCCGCCCTTTGACCTGATTCAGCGTCAGCGACATCATCCTCCAGATCGGGATTTCGCGCTCCGCCTCATCCTTGAGATAGTGCAGTAAAGTGGCAGTCACTCCTGCAAGACATGTCTTGTCCGCGCGGACCGCGCGCGCCAGGGGATGCCTGCGGATCTTCTCCACCAGTTCAGCCCTGCCGACGATAATGCCTGCCTGCGGCCCGCCGAGCAATTTATCGCCCGAGAAACAGACCAGGTCGACCCCGGCCGCGAGAGATTCCTGCACCGTCGGTTCATGCGCCAGCCCATATTGGGCGGTATCCAGCATCGCGCCGGAACCGAGATCATCCGCCACCGGCACCCCTGCCAGGTGCGCTGCGTTGACCACCTCCGCCAGTTCAGGTTCCTCGGTGAAGCCGATGATCTTGAAATTACTGCGATGCGCGCGCATGACCAGCGCGGTTGGACCTTCCTTGATGGCCGATTTGTAATCGGACAATCTGACTTTATTCGTGGCGCCGATCTCGACCAGTTTTGCGCCTGATTGTTTCATCACATCCGGCACGCGGAAACCGCCGCCGATCTCGACCAGTTGTGTGCGCGAAATCACCACGCGCTTCCTGTTCGCCAGCGCGGCCAGGACCAGCATCACAGCCGAGGCATTGTTGTTGACAACCACTGCCGCCTCGGCGCCGGTGATCTTCTGCAAGACGGATTCGGCGTGGATCAGGCGCGAGCCGCGCCGGCCCTTTTCCAGGTCATATTCGAGATTCGAATAGCCGCGCGCGACAGCGTCCATGGCGCGGATGCTGGCATCGCTGAGAGGCGCGCGTCCCAGGTTGGTATGCAGGATCACGCCGGAGGCGTTAATGACCGGGAGCAGGGTCGGCTTGACCCAGGCGGTGAGCAGGGATTCCGCCTGGGACAGGATCAAGTCCATTGAAGGCAGGGCGGATATTTGCCCGGATTTGAAGCGGGTCCTGGCGTCGTCCAGTGTGAATCGCAGGGCTTTCAAGGTTAATGTCCGCCCATACGAGGCGATTATTTCCGCCGCGGTGTGGGTTTGCAACAGGCTTTCGACAGAGGGAAGGTTACGAAGTGTGGTCATGAGGTTCGATGGTCGGGGGGCGCCAGCGCGCTTTCTCACGCAGACGAATAAAATACTCGGTGGCGATCAACCCGCACGCCAGCCCGAGAATGACATAAATCGTCACGAGGCGGCCCAATTGAAGCCAGGCCAGCATTGCCCCATAAACGCCCACCCACACGGACTGGCGGACAATGACCTCGGGGTCGGCAGGCGGTTCACTTGGGAACCGCCGGTTGAAGAAGTAAACAATGGGCAGTGCTGTTCCGGTGAGCGCCATGATGCCGAGTACAAAAAAGCCCCAGCGTGCCCAGACGAGCGGAGGGGATTGAATGCCGAAGATGAGCAATGCCAGCCCGCCCCATCCGAGGATGAAGAGGATGAAAAAGGATGGAAGGAATCGCCGAAAGGTTGGCTTTGGATGCATTTCCAGAATTATACTCTTTTGGTTTACCTTTCACCCAGCCTCAATAAAATCACACCTGCGAATATCAGGACACCGCCTAGAAGTTGTGTGCCTGTCAGGATTTCACCCAGGAAGAAGAATGCCCAGATGGCTGTGAACGCGGGCTCGAGTGTGGCGACGAGATTTGCAGAGGTGGCGGGAATAAACCTCATGCTCATTGTGTACAGGCCAAATCCAGCAAGGGAGGGGACGACGCCGAGGAAGAAGAGAATGCCCCAGCCATCGAGCGAACTGCCAAGCCACAGCATTTCACCGAACGCGGGCTTGCCCAAAAACAAATCCACGCCGAGGTTGAAGAACAGCAAAAAGAAGGTTGCGCTGGCGAAGGAATAGAGCAGGGCTGTCCATGAATCGATATGTTCGTCGGAGGCATGTTTGCCTTCGAGGTTGTAAATGGCAAAAAACAGGCCGGTCAACAGGCCAAAGACAATACCCGCCAGGTTGAGTTTCCAGGTTGCGGGATCATAGGCGCCCGAAACGTAGATCATGCCGGCCAGGCTCAGCAAAATCGAGATGATCTTGATCCAGCCGATTTTTTCCTTGAAGACGATGCGGCTCAGGATCGCGGTCATTGCAGGGGAACTGAAGGCTAATACGGTTGCCACAGCCGCGCCGTTATATTGAACGGAGAATGTCCACATGGAGTTGAAAATGGCGAGCGTGAGGCCGTAGAAAATCATGAAGCCCCGGTGCGAACGGTCGAGGTGAAAACGTCCGCGGCTGAAGAGCAACAATCCAGCCAGCATGCCGAGCGAAACGAACAGGTCGCGCCAGAAGGCAAGCACCAGCGAAGGCAGGGCAAACGTTCGGCTGAGATGACTGATCAGTATCCCCGTTGTTGACCATAACACGGTTGCGACGAGCGCGATGAGGTAGCCGCGCGAGTACGATGACGTTATCTTCATTCTTCTCCAAAAAAATGACAGCCATTTTGAAGGTGACTGTCACTGGCAGTGTCCGCAAGGGTACACCCGTTTAAAGTGCAAGAGCCACATTTACAGTGGCTCTTTTTGTGTGCCCCCAAGGGGACTCGAACCCCTGTTTAAGCCTTGAGAGGGCTTCGTCCTGGGCCGCTAGACGATGGGGGCAAATAGCGGCGAGATTGTATCACTGGCCCATGGAGTCGTCAACGAGAAAGACGTGAACCTCACCCGGCCCGTGCACGCCGATGGTCAGCGTCATTTCGATGTCTGCGGTGCGCGAGGCGCCGGTGATGAAGACCGCCGCGCTTTTATCCCTGATCAGGTCCATTGCATCCGGCAGGGAGGGCAGGATATCGGATTTTTTCAGGACTGCGAGATGGATTTCGGGAAGCAGGGACGCATGCAGTGGGCTTCCCTCCCCGTCCACGATCAAAATGGACCCGGTATCTGCCAGCCCGCAAATGGCTTTTGTCACCCCGCACGTCTCACTGGATTGGACGGGGAAGTGCGGGGTCGCCCCGCTGAGGATTCCGGTATCGGGGATGTTGGTTGATGTGATGCCTGCTTTTTGCAGGATGGATTCGTCCAGCGTGTTTGGCTCGAGATGAATGCGATCGATGCCGCGCGATTTCAGAAATTCGATAATGGAACCTGTGACGTTTTTGGTTTGGGTCACGTGTCCGCCAAGCGCGGTGAGTTCGGCAGTGAATGAGTCGGTTGGTGAAACGGTGGATTGGTCGGTTGGTAAATTGATCGCTTGAGATTCGACCTGCTGAATATCCCAATTGACCGATTTCCCATTTCCCGAATCGTCATTCTTCCAGCGAGACCTGAAGGGGCGGGAGGCAAACCGCGGAAAATCCTTGCTGTAGCCCCAGCCGGTGAACGCGGGGATGCGGAACATGTTCGAGAAAGGGGAAACGAGATGTGTTCCAGCGGCGGCAAGCCTTTGCGAAACGGCGAACAGGCGCGGGTTCCGCGCGACGCGGCTGTAAATCCGCATGAAGAATTTGGAAAGGGGGGAAAGTCCCGCGCCGTTTTTCTTCTTTCCTTCTTTTGTCGCCTGGCCTGCCCTTACCCGGGTCAATAACTTTGGGAGGTCGATGTCAACGGGACAAACCTCCTTGCATGCGCCGCAGAGCGACGAGGCCTGCGCAAGTTGGACATAGTTCTCGCCGAGCAGGCCCGGCGAAATGACCGAGCCGATCGGGCCGGGATAGGGCGCGATGGAATTGTCCGCGCCGATGTAGGCATGCCCGCTCAGTTCGCGGAATACAGGGCACGCGTTGAGGCACGCGCCGCACCGGATGCAATAGAGCGATTCCCTGAGCGGGGAATTCCGCAGGCGCGTGCGTCCATTATCGAGGATGATGAGGTGGCGCGTTTGATTTGCCAGCGGTTTGTGAAGCAGTTGGGTATAGACCGTGAGTTTTTGCCCGGTCGCCGAACGCGGCAGGAGCGAAAGCATGAGTGTGAGGTCGTCGAGATTTGGAACGAGGCGTTCCATGCCCATCAGCGCGATGTGGACGGGAGGAATGGTGGTAACCATGCGCCCGTTGCCTTCGTTGGTGATGATGCACAGGGCGCCCGTTTCCGCCACGCCAAAGTTGACGCCGCTGAAACCGATATCGGCGGTGAGAAAAACTTCGCGCAGGACCTTGCGCGCGGTGGCGGTGAGGACGGGAATGTCTTCCATGTAGGGGGTGCCGAGTTTTTCCTGAAAGAGTTTTGCGACCTGTGCGCGCGTCAAATGCACGGCAGGTGTGATGATGTGACTCGGCCTCTCGTGACGCAACTGCACGATGTATTCGCCGAGGTCCGTTTCGACCACTTTAATATCATGTTTTTCCAGGATATGATTTAACGCGATTTCCTCGGATACCATTGATTTCGACTTGGCAATAAGAATGTCGCCTTTTCCCTTTTCCCTTTTTACCTCCTGTGAAATATCCAAAATCATCTGGATTGCTTCCGCGGCGTCTTGCGCGCGGTGAACGATGACGCCGTTCTTCTCCAGGTTGCCGATGAATTGCGCGAGGTAATCGTTCAAACGCTCGATCACGTCTGTGCGGATTTCGTGCGCGCGCTGGCGTCTCTCGCTCCAATCGGGGATGGATTCGAACGCGGCGGCGCGTCCCTTTAATCGGCGTTCGGCGTTGGCGTCCAGCGCTTTTTGGAGAGTCTCGTTGGCGATGGACTCGCGAATGCGGGAACGAAATGAAGTTGTACTCATCTGTATTTATCCCGTTTATACATGGTTGAGAATTTCCGCAATATGCACCACGCGCTGACTCTTCCCCTGCCTGTGCAGTCCGCCCGCGATGTGCATGAGACAACCTGCCTCGGCCACAACGAGGATGGGGGATTTTGTCTCCTCGAGGTTGGAGATTTTCCGCTTCAACCATTCCGCTGAAAGTTCGGGATGTTCCATGGACATCACGCCGCCGAAGCCGCAGCATTCCTCCGCGTTGGGCAAATCGACAATGGTTGCGCCGCGTATGTTGGCGAGCAGGGCGCGCGGCTGGCGGTCAATGTTCATGCCGCGTGAGAGATGACAGGATGGATGATAGGTGAGAACTCCGTCCCAGCGCGCCCCCAGGTCGGTGACGCCGAGCCTGTCCACGAGGTATTCCGTAAATTCAAAGACGCGCTCGCCCAGCGCTTTTGCGCGCGGCAGCCAGGCGGGATCATCCGCAAAAAGTTCGGGATAGTTGTGCTTCATCATGTGCGCGCACGAACCCGACGGCATGACAATGTCCCCGCTTGTTTTTTCGAACACGCGGATGGTCTGCTCGGCCAGCGGACGCGCTTCGGCGCGCAGCCCGGCGTTGAACGCCGGCTGGCCGCAACAGGTTTGGCCGGCGGGGAAATCCACGGAGAGGCCGAGGCGGTGGAGAATGTCCACGATGGCCTCACCCGTTTGCGGGAAGAAAGAATCGACGAGACAGGTGATGAACAGTTGTACTTCGGTCATGCGCCAATTCTAATCCTGAAATCAATAAACATGGGCGCGGGTAATAACGCGGACATGTCCATTCCTGTGATTGCCGGCGCCCGGTTGCGTTTTCCCGTGCCCGATAAAAATTTGGTATGATTGCCCGCATGAACACCTTTCGCACCCAATTGCCGGATTCGTTTAATTTGCCCAAAAAACTCGCGCGCCTTGGCGAACTGGCTTACAACCTGTGGTGGACGTGGAATCCCACGGCCATGCGGCTCTTTGCCCGTCTCGATTATGATTTGTGGGAACGTCTCAGCCACAATCCGATTCGCATGCTGCGCGAAGTCGAACGCACCCGCTTGAAGGAAGTGGAAAAAGACGCCGACTACATGTACTCGTACAAACGGGTCTTTTCGGACTTCGACGCGTATCTTGCCCAACCGGATCCATGGACGGTTCGGACTCACCCTGAACTGGTCAACCATCCCATAGCCTATTTTTCCATGGAGTTTGGCCTGCACGAAACGCTCCCGATTTATTCGGGCGGCCTCGGTGTGCTGGCTGGGGATCATTTGAAAGAGGCGTCAGACCTGGGACTGCCGCTTAAGGCCATGGGATTTATGTACGCGCAGGGATATTTTACGCAACGGATCACCGAAGATGGCTGGCAGGAGACGTTGAATAACCCGCTGGTCTTCGATGACCTGCCCGCCCTGCCGGTCTGTGAAAACGGCGAGCGCCTGACGATCGAAGTGGAGTTCCCCGACAGGACCGTCTCCGTGCAGATTTGGGAAGTGCGCGTGGGACGCATCCCCTTGTATTTGCTCGACTCAAATGTGGAAAGCAACCCGGCAAATGACCGCCTGCTCACGGCGCGGCTGTACTGGTCCGATCTCGACCGTCGCATCATGCAGGAAGTTGTGCTGGGCATTGGCGGGGTGCGCGCCTTGCGCGCCCTGGGATACAACCCCGCAGTCTGGCACATGAACGAGGGACACGCGGCCTTCCTGATTTTGGAGCGGGCGCGTGAACTGGTTGCGGCCGGTCACACCTTCGAAAAAGCCGTCGAGCAAACGCGCGGGCAGAATATTTTCACCACGCATACACCCGTACCGGCGGGGAATGATGAATTCCCACTCTGGCTCATGGACAAATATCTTGCCGCGATCTGGCCGCAGCTTGGCTTGACGCAGGAACAGTTCTACAACCTTGCCCGTCACCAGCAGCCGCACGGTGAGACGTTTAGCATGGGCGTGCTGGCGCTGCGATTTTCCGAGGGCCGCAATGCAGTCTCGGAATTGCACGGGCAGGTCTCGCGCAAAATGTGGAACTTCCTCTGGCAGGATGAAAAGGAGGAAAACGTTCCGATCACCCATGTAACCAACGGCGTTCATACTGCAAACTGGATGGCGCGCCGCCTTCGCAACCTGCTCACCGATGAATTCGGCGCAGACTGGCTCGACCATCTCGACGAGCCTGAATTATGGGCGAAACTTGACGATATTCAAATCGAAAAGTTGTGGGCGGTGCGGCTGCATCTCAAACGCAGACTGGTCTTTTATTTGCGCGAGCGCGTGCGTGACCGCTGGACGCGCGGCGGATTCCACCCTGTGCAGGTGGTCTCTTCCGGTATTTTGATTAATCCCTATGCATTGACGATTGGCTTCGCGCGCCGTTTTGCCACCTATAAGCGCGCCAGCTTAATTCTTTCCGATGTGGAACGCCTGCTGAACATCATCAACCGCCCGAACATGCCGGTGCAGATCATTTTTGCAGGCAAGGCGCATCCTGCCGACGACCCCGGCAAGCAGTTGATCCAGAAAATCTACCGCCAGGTCAAGCGCGCAGAGACGGGCGGCCGCCTTGTTTTTGTCGAAGACTATGACATGAACCTTGCGCGCTACCTTGTCCAGGGTGTGGATGTGTGGTTGAATACCCCGCGCCGCCCGCTGGAGGCCTCCGGCACATCCGGTATGAAGGCAGGCCTCAACGGCGCGCTGAACTTCTCCGTGCTGGACGGCTGGTGGCGTGAATCCTACAATGGCAGGAATGGCTGGGCCATCGGGGAAGACAGGGAACAGGGTTTGCCCGAGGTTCAGGATGCCGCAGACGCGGAAACCCTGTATTCCACTTTGGAAAATGAGATCATCCCGCTCTTCTACGACCGCGACATCAAGGATGTCCCGCGCGGCTGGCTGGAGCGTGTGAAGGAGTCCATCCGTACAGTCACGCCGCAATTCTCCACCCGCAGGATGGTGAAGGAATATGTCGAGAAATTATATTTGAAGGCGTTGGAGTGATTTCTGCAGGTCGTTGC
>Ga0172369_10006463_pt1 | contig 13949 bp, 8 predicted proteins | sample LakKiv25m_FD_114539 | JGI IMG/M metagenome (GOLD analysis project Ga0172369, IMG submission 114539) | Freshwater microbial communities from Kabuno Bay, South-Kivu, Congo - kab_022012_11.25m | ecosystem: Environmental > Aquatic > Freshwater > Lake | place: Democratic Republic of the Congo...
CATAACAAAGAGTATCCCGTGTATCAGCAAAATGATTTTTTATTTCAGCATTTCCGTACTTTTTAATCATAGTTGCTTTTAACAAATCCGCAATAGCTTGTGTTTCTGTAGCAAGCATTGTTGTTTGATTTACAACTCCAACTTTTATCAGATCAGTCTTAATATCAAAGTCATCAGAAAATTTATCTTTGAAATCTTTATAAAATTCATCAAAAGGTTTTTCACCTAATATAAAAGATGAAAGAAGTTTTGCTTCTTCTAAATCTCTAATTATCAGAGACTTTGCTTGCGTGTTGCTGTGAGAAAAAGTTGCTCGTGTTTCTTCGTGATTAGATTTACCGTGAATAATAACTGTGTATTCTTCATCTCCAAGTTGATTGCTTCTATTCCAAACTTTTTCTACAAATGGACAAGTTGTGTTGTATTGATATGGATTGATACCAATCTGATTTAACTTTTGTTCAATTTCTAATGTTGTTCCAAATGCAGGAATGATAACTATATCCTCGCTTGTTAGTTCATTCCAATCAATTAATTGCTTTCCTGAAGTATCCATTAAAAAATTTACACCAAGATTTAACAAATCATTATTAACACCTGGATTATGGATCATTTCGCTTAATAGAAAAATTCTTTTGCCAGGATTTTCTTCAATCGTTTTGTAAGCTATCTCGATAGCATTTTCCACACCATAGCAAAATCCAAAATGCCTGGCTAAATAAAATCTAACAGAACCAAAATCTAAAAGTGTTGGTGTAAAATCTTTTTTTCTTGGATCAGAATCTTTACGCGCATTTTTAATTTTAGTAATAAATGAGCTTCTATAAATATTTGGGATGTTAAATTTTTTCATACAATAAAAACAATTTTAATCTAAATAAGTTCATTTCTATCTGCACCTTCAATTCTAAAGTCTGATAAAAATTCTTCGATGGAAGGCTTGCTTAAAAAGAATGCAATTATAATTATAAACAATACGATTAAAAAAAAATTTGCTTTCGTTATAATAAAAGCTACAATTGCAAATAATCCTGCACCCTCCAGCATAGCCCAGGCAATTATTTTTGCAGTCCTATATTTACCGAGTTTTTCAAAAAGTGTTGCATTTTCTGATAATTGTTTAATTATTTTTTTATACATAAAACGCGATAAAAATATTTCTACTATTGCGATAGAAGGAACAATAAACATAAAAACATTAAGCAAATTCTCATCAGGTTCGTTGATATTTTTTGTAAAACCATAATATGCCAACAAAGCAAATAAAAACAATCCTGTTAGTAAAGCTGCAAAAAGTATATAGTTAATCTTAAAATTTTCTTTAACATCCAATTGTGTTGAATTATCCTGCATATTAAAAACTCCATAAAAATAAGGTTATGCTTTATTATATTTGCACTTCAAATTTAGAGATTTGCAATGAAATTATTAGAAAAATTAGAAAAAATTAAAATAAGATTTGATCAAATTAACTCTCAGCTTTCAGAAGCTGCAAACACAAATGATTTTGAAAAGATAAAAAACCTAAACAAAGAAAGATTAAATCTTGAAGCAATTATTGCAGCACACGATAAATATTCTGCCGTAATCAAAAACATTAATGGTAATCTGGAAATAATTAATTCATCAAGAGAAGCTGAGCTTATAGAGATGGCTGAGTTAGAACTTGATGAGTTAAAAAATCAAAAAGAAATTATGGAAGAAGAAATAAAAACATTACTGCTTCCAAAAGATCCAAATGATGATAAAGATATTATTATGGAAATTCGTGCTGGAACCGGTGGCGATGAAGCAGCACTTTTTGCTAATGATCTTTTTAGAATGTACACACGATATGCCGAGATTTGCGGTTGGAAATATGAACTGATTGATTTAAATGAAACTGGGCTTGGCGGAATTAAAGAAGTGGTTTTCTCAATTAGCGGGCAAAGTGTTTTTGGTAATTTAAAATTTGAATCTGGTGTGCATCGTGTGCAGCGTGTACCTGAAACAGAAGCAAGCGGAAGAGTTCACACATCAGCAGCATCAGTAGCTGTTTTGCCGGAAGTTGAAGATGTTGAAGTTGATATAAATATGAATGATGTTAAAATTGATATTTTTAGATCCGGTGGTGCTGGCGGACAGAATGTTAATAAAGTTGAAACTGCTGTTCGTATGACTCACTTACCAACCGGAATTGTTGTGCAATGCCAGGATGAAAGATCGCAATTAAAAAATCGCCAGAAAGCATTAAAAGTTTTAAAGGCAAGATTATACGATATGGAATTAAGTAAACAAAACGCAGAGCAATCAGCTATAAGAAAATCAATGGTTAGAAGCGGTGATAGAAGCGATAAAATAAGAACTTATAATTTTCCGCAAAACAGAATTACAGATCATAGAATTGGTTTAACACTTTACAATTTATCTACTGTAATCGAAGGACACATTGAGGAATTGATTGAACAGCTAAAAATTGCTGATCGGGCAGAAAAATTACAATCCACAGAAACTAATTAATGTTTATGATTACCGTTTTCATCTTTAAAGATGAAAACACCTTCTTGAATTGCAAAATTTATAAGCTCCGCTGTTTTTGTGATTTTTAATTTTGAAAATATTTTTTTCTTATGATTATATATTGTAAAAGTACTTAAACATAATTTTTCAGATATCTCTTTTGTAGAAAAACCATCCACTATCAACCCTGCAATTTCAATTTCTCTAGATGTTAAATCATAAATTTTAAAAACAGTTTCTCTTGGATCATTTATCACCGGAGTACTTTTTATCACAGCAACTGATTTGGTTATTTTAGGATCAAAATAAGTTTCATCATCCATAATTGAATAAATTGCACTTAAAACTTTTTCCATATCAGAAAGTTTTAGTATATAACCTTCAACGCCTATTTTCAATGCTTCCAGAATAAAGTCTGCATCTTCATACATTGTTAATAGTAAAATTTTTATCTCAGGGTTTTGCAGCTTAATATTCCTGGAAGCTTTTATACCATCCATTTGTTCCATTTTAATATCCATTAAAACTAAATCAGGATTAAGCCTTAGAGCTAACTCACACGCTTTAAAACCAGATTCAGCTTCACCAACAATTTCAAATCCGCCTTTTAGTTGGAGTACAGTTTTTAATCCTTCGCGCAAAACGGCATGATCATCAACAAGAAGTACTTTTATATTTGCTGCCATAAAAATTAAATTGGAATATTTATAAAATATTTAAAGCCTTTACCAGGTTCAGTTTCAATTTTAAGTAAACCATTTATTGAGTTAACTCTTTCTTTAATGTTATTAATTCCAAACGATTTAATCTTTTGAGAATGCGAGTTGAGATCATAGCCTACACCATCATCAACAATAGCAATTTGTATTTCATTCTTTAACATTAATAACTCGATTGTTGCATTGTTACATTTGGAATGTTTAACAATATTATTAAGTGCTTCCTGTACTATCCGATAGATAATTATTTCCAGATTTTTATCATTTAATTTAATCGCGTTAATAACAGAAAGATAAATATTAATTCCCGTTGCTTGCTTAACCCTTTCAATTAAAAGTTCTACGCTCGAAATCAAACCGAATCTTTCAACATCAGAAGGTTTAAGATCATTAATAATTCTGCGAATTTCATCACCAGCATTTATAAGCACATTAACTGTTTCATCTATTTCTTTTATATTCAAATCAGTTTTAAGTTTTATAATATCTAACTTAAGTTTAGCAGTTGTTAATAACTGTCCTAAGCCATCATGCAATTCTCTGGCAAATCTATCACGTTCAGATTCTATTGTTTGGATAATAGTTGAGATACGAACTTTTTCTTCGAGCAATTTTTTAGTTACTTCTGCTGATTTCTGCCTCTCTGTAACGTCATCAAGCAGCAAAACATACATTTGATTTTGATCATCAAAAACAACATTATAAATTCTATACACTAAAATATGATTGTAAAGATTACTGTATATTTTATTTTGTACCTCATCAATTGCTATCGGTGTGGTTAATATAAAACTATTTGGATTCTCAAATTCTTTAAGTTGTGCTAAATAATTATTTTTTTTGAGAAAGTGATCAGACAGAATATCAAAATCTTTTGATGGAAATAAAAATTGTTTTAACGATCCAAACATTTCATTTGCAATCTTATTAAAAGTAAGTAAATAGCCTTCAGAGTTAAAAGTCATAATTCCCAAAGGTGATTGAGATATTAATGATTGTAATTCGATAGTTCTTTCGTTTACACGTTTTTCTAATTCAGCTTCAACTTCTTTTTGAATTGTAATATCTCTGCCAACAGCTTGAATTTCGAGAACATTTCCCAAATTATCGTGAACAGCATAACCTTCCCAGGCAAACCAGCGGAAACCGTCCACTGTTAAATCTCTTTGCTCAATAGTCGAACGGTAAGGCGGGTACTTTAGTTTTTTCATTGCTTCAAAAGTGGGTTCAACATCATCTGGATGAACAAGGGGAATAAAAGATTTACCAATCAGCTCTTCAGGTTTTTTACCGAACATTGCACAATAAGCATCATTAACAAATGTAAGAATAGCACTTTCATCAAATCTAATTAAAAGATCTGTTTGAGATTCCACAATACCTTTGTATCTATTTACACTGGTAATTAACTGTTCTTGTGTTTTTTTAAGATCTTTAGTTCTAACTTCAACAGCTTTTTCTAATCGCTTATTATATTTTCTTTGCTGATAATAATCATTTATAGTAAAAGCGGCGATAATAAAAGCAGCAAATATGCTTAAATAAAAAATCGGTTCGTTATAAAAATGTTCTTCCACAGATATAATAGCAGAATTTTTCCATGCACTCCAGATACCTTTAGAATTTTTAACCCGAACAGAAAAAATATAGTTACCTGCAGCAAGATTATTAAATCTTGCTGAAGTTGATTTAGAATAAAATTCGTTTTGATAATCGCCATCAACTTCAGTTAGTTTAATTTGATATACATTTCTCTTTTCATCAATAAAAGATAGCCCGCGATAATTGAATATAAGATTATTATTATTTGGCTCAACTTTATTGTTTTTTGTTATGTCATATATTTGATTAGTATGATCAGTAAAATTCATTAGCATTGCTTTAGGAGGGTATTTGGAGTAGTCAGGCTCATTACCTGTGTACATAGAAACACCTTCGTCTGTACCGATCCAAACATTACCTTTGCTATCAACAAATCCTGCAGCACGATTAGTTTCGTTGCCGGCAAGTCCATCACTTTTATTGTAGCGTTTTAAATATTTGCCATCCCATTTAAGCACGCCATTATTAGTACCAAGCCAAATGTTTTTTGATGAATCTTGTATGATGAAATAAATTGGATCGGTAATATCGTAATCATTAAAGTTAAATTTTTGTAAGGAATCGTTTTGAAACTTATATAGTCCATTCATAGTTCCAGCAAATACACAAGAATCGTGAAAATTAAAAATTGAAAAAATATTTAAACTGCTTGAATTACTTATTGGTGCAATGTTTTTAGTGTTTATTTTCCAATTATAAAATCCACTTGTTGTACCTATCAGATATTCGTAATCATTATAAATTATTGCGGTTCTGATTAATATAGAATTTGGGATAACAACTTTTACATTATTTCCAATTCCGTAATAACCTCTATTAGTAAATACAACTGCTCCACCCTGTATATATGAGGTTGTAAAAGTATATCTTGAAATATTTGGAAAACTAAAATTTTTTATAATTCCATTTTTGTTAAGTAAAAAGATTCCACCCTGTACCGATGTAAGATACATTACATCACTCTTTAAATCATGAAAAATGGAAGTAATACGAGAAATTACAGTCTTTGTAACTTCTGGTGAAGCAATTTCAATATATTTAAGTTGATTATGATCTAAAATTGAAATTCCATAATTATGCCCAAATACCAATTCGCCAGAATTAAATTGAGCAATTGCACTTACCTCGATTTCAGAAAGACCTTTTGATCTAACTAAATTATCAAATGGGCTAAGTGTTAGTTTGTATATTCCTCTTAAACTTGAAACCCAAACATTTTTTTCGGCATCAACAAAAACAGAACTTCCACCTCGATCACTCTGCGGGCTTTCGAGTACTATTCTTTTAACTAAATTTGATTTAACATCATACGAGTATAAAAAAGATGAATTACCAAAATATAAATGATTATCATTATCCGATATTATAAAGTGCGGGTCATTAAATCCAAGTGAAGGAATTCTAATATCTGATTTGATTACAACAATTTTTTTATTTTGTATCACTCCAATCCAATTTGAACCAAGTGTGTAAGTTGTCCATTTTTTATTGTTTTGTAATATAAAATTTGTCATTCCCATTATTTGGAGACCAAATTTTTTTTCATGCTGATATAAATTATTTATTATTTTTTGCCTGGCTAACTCCGAAACACCTTTATATGTACAAACAAAAATTTTATTTGCGTTACTTGTAATATTTGAAATTGTATCACAAATCAATCCTTGTTTATTTCCAATTTTTTCCCAAACCCCATTAGAAAAATAAAGCAAACCTTTATTGATTTTTGAGATATAAATTTGTAACCGTTCATTCTCATAAACTACTTCAAAAGCGTTAGTATAGCTTTGAGTATTATTAACTGCAGATTTAAGAGTTAACTGTGACCACCTGTTTAAATGATAAAAAACTAATGATTGATCATAAAGTTGTTTTGGCAAAAACCAGATTTTATTTTTTGCATCAATTTTTATTTTTATATACTCAACCTCCGGCACACCATCTTTTTTGCCAAACTTTGTCCATTCATATCCATCATACATTGCAATACCAGATGCTGTAGCAATCCAGATTCTGCCGAGTGAATCCTGCACAATATCATTTACACGATTGTCTGGCAACCCAGTATCAGTTGAATATTTGGTGATAAGAAAACTTTGAGGGTTTACTTGTAAGGATAGAGTAAAAATAAGGATTGAAATTAAAGGGATGTAAGCTGTTTTTTTTATAAGCATAATTCCCCAAACGTAAACTAAGTTGTTGTTCTAATTAAAATTAAACTTATATCGTCATCATATTCTCCATTGGTAAAATCAACAATACTTTTGTGTATAATTTTTAACGGATCAGAATCTGGTGCAATATTTTTGATTAGTTCATATAATCTGTGCTCACCAAAACTTTCTAAAGACTTGGCTCTGGAATCTGTTAAACCGTCAGTTGTAAGATAAACTTCTTCGCCCGGATGCAACTTGATAATGCTATCTTCATAATCGCCATTTTTAGAAAAACCAAGCAGCAACCCTTTAGATTTTATTCTAAATATTTCTCCATTTTGATTTTTATAAATTATGGGAATATCGCCGGCACCGGAATATTTTAATTCCATTGTTTTGTTATTTAGAATAAGAATTGAAATCGTGGCAAATACTTCTGATATTTTTGTATCACCATAAACTGTTAGATTAACTTGCTGCATTAACTGAGAAGGCGAAAATTCTTTTGCATCCTGCAAAACACTTCTTAAAGCACTACGAATATAACCAGCATAAGCATAAGCAAAGTACCATGCGCCCCACTTTTTCCCCATAACATCGCCAAGGATTACAACAAGATTGTCATTATCTAATTGGTAATAATCCAAAAAATCTCCACCAGGAATTCCTTTAAAAGGAATATGTAAATGCGAGATTAAAAATTTATCAAACACCGGAAAAGAATCGGGCACCACTTTTGTACGAAGTGAGTTTGTAGCTTCTTGCAATTCTGATATTACTTTCTTGCGTTCATTGCCTAAACTTTTAATAATTGCAGAAACTTTTGCAACTACCAATTTTGGTCCTGCAGTTTTAACAACATAATCTGTAATACCAAGATCATATCCATCCAAAATATCTTCTTCACTTCCTTTTGCTGTAAGAAAAATAAAGGGAATATCTTTTAGAAATGGAACTTCCATCACCATTTTTCTAAACTCAAATCCATCCGTTTTAGGCATCATTATATCAGAAACAATAATGTCTGGCACTTTAGATTTCATTATATACATAGCTTCATCAACACTGTTTGCAACAGTACATTCGTAACCAGCTTTTTCTAAATTGTACTTAAACAATTTAGACATTGATGCATCATCATCAACAAAAAGTATTTTAGGTGTAACATCATCAAAAGATTTTTCTAAACTCTTTCTTAATCCATAAGTTCTATATATATCCGATCGTGTTATTAAAGCTTGTATTTTTAAAATCAGCTCTTTAATATCAAATGGTTTGGTGATAATATCATCACCACCGGCTTCAATGGCTTTTGATTTATCTTCTAATGTGTTTTTTGCAGTTACAAAAATGAATGGTAAAAATCTATGTTTATCGTTTTCGCGGACTTTTTGACAGAATTCAAATCCATCCATACCTTCCATTGTTACATCAGAAAGTACAAGATCAATTTTTTCTTTCTTCAAAATTTCAAATGCTTGAAAAGTATTTTCTGCTTCAAAAGGAATAAAGTTGTTAAGATTAAGATGATGATTAATTAATTTTCTTATTGTCTTATCATCATCAATAACAAGAATATGTTTTTTTTCAGCCTCAGACATCTGATTCAACCTATAATATTTTCATCTTGAATCTGTTTCAATTTGTCTTTTGCTTAAAATTTATCAACTAAAACTTTGTACTGCTTCTTGTGTGGATTTAAAGGATTCAAAAACACGATACATTCTTGTCAGTTCAAACATTGAATGTACAGCAGGTTGAAATCCTACAAGTCTTAAATCACCGCCCAATCCAGTTAATTTTTTTAAAGACACAACAAGGCTTCCAAGAAAAGTTGAATCAATAAACTCGCAGTTTGAAAGATCTACAACTATTTTTTTGAAACCTTTTTGAATATCATTAACTAAAACCTGTTTAAACTCTTCAGCTTCAACAAGTGTAGCACGTTTTAAACCTACTGTAAGGATTACAACATCATTTTTTTCTTCTCTAAAAAATTCCATAAAGTTTCTGCCCTTTATTCTGTTGATCTATTTTCAATTTTATATTTATCCATTAAGCGATAAATAGTTGCTCTGCCAAGCTGTAATTTTTTAGCGGCTTCTACAATATTACCATTTGTAATATTAAGTGCATGCCTTATGGCTTCTTCCTTCAATTTTTCAAAAGGTATAACAGTTTCATCGCTAAATAATGGTCCGGTGTATTCAACACCAACTGTGCTTTCACCGGTTTTTAAGTGTGCCGGCAACTCATCAGCATCAATAATATCGCGATCTGTTATTATCAAACATCTTTCTATAGTATTTTCAAGTTCTCGCACATTGCCTGGCCAGTTATACTCATAAATTAACTTAAGTGCTCGTTTAGAAAAACCTTTTGTAGATTTTTGCAGTTTAGCACTAAACTTCTGAATAAAATGTTCTGCCAGAACAAGAATATCACTTCTGCGGTGTCTTAATGGTGGAATTGATATTGGAAAAGAGTTTAATCTGTAATAAAGATCTTCCCTAAACTCTTTATTCTCAACAGCTTTTTTCAAATCTCTGTTAGTTGCAGAAATTATCCTCACATCAGATTTTATAAGTTCTGTTCCGCCAACTCTTTCAAATTCTTTCTGCTGAATTACACGAAGCAGTTTAGCCTGTAATAGCATTTCAAGCTCACCAACTTCATCTAAAAATATTGTACCGCCTTTTGCAATTTCAAATTTACCAAGCTTACGAGCATGCGCACCTGTAAATGATCCTTTTTCGTGTCCAAATAATTCGCTTTCCAAAAGTTCTCTTGGTATCGAGGCACAATTAACAACTACAAACGGTTTATCTTTTCTAAAACCGTTATAATGTATGGCTCTTGCAATTAGTTCTTTGCCAGTACCGCTTTCACCATAAATTAAAACTGTAATATCATTATCTAAAACTTTTGTAACCAGTTTAAATACATCCTGCATTTTTCCGTCTGATGAAATTATGCTTTCAAAACTATATTCTTTCTTTACATTTTCTTTTAGATTTTGGAGTTCACGTGTAAGATCAAAATTACGAATTGAGTTTTTTATTGCAAGTTCAAGTTTCTGTTGATCAATCGGTTTTGTAAAATAATCAAACGCACCATAACGAAGTGCTTCTACAGCAACTTCAATACTTCCCTGCGCCGATAACATTATTACAGGAAGATTTTCATCAAACTGCTTTATGCGTTTAAGAGTTTCAATTCCATCCATACCAGGCAGCATAATATCAAGTAAAATAGCATCTGGCTTTTTGTTTAGATTTCTTAACGCATCTTCTGCATTTGCAAAAGTTTCTACATTATATTTCCATTTATCTTTAGCCCAATAACTAAGCAGTTTTGATATTGCCTGTTCATCATCTACAATAAAAATGAGCTTTTCCAATATTTTGATCCCTATAACTATTCTTTATAATTTTTTGATAATTTAATCAATACAGTTGTGCCTTTATTAGGTTCGCTCTGAATATTGATTAAACCTTTGTGCAAATCTACAATTTGTTTTACAAAAACCAATCCCATACCTGCGCCAGGAATCTCAGAATCGGGTCTGTTTACTCTGTAAAATTTCTGGAATAAGTATGGTAAATCTTTTTCAGGAATACCAATTCCGGTATCCGAAATAATTATTTCAACTTCTTTATAAAGATTATTAAGCATAACCTTTATTCGTCCACCTTCGCTTGTAAACTTTAAAGCATTCTCCATTAAAAAATCAAGTGCTTGAAACAATCTTTCTTCATCTGCATCAACAATAATTTCATCATAAGCTGCATCTAAAGTAAATAAGATATTTTTTTCTTTTAAACTCGCTTTATTATTATCGGCTAAACGGTTAAGTAGTTTAACGATATTAACTTTTGATTTATTAAGAGTAAGTCTGCCGGTTTCCATCCTGGATAAATCCAGAACATCATTTATAAGTTTAGCTAAACGTTTACCTTCGTTAAGTATTATTAAATTAAATTCTAATTTCATTTCATCCGGCATATTGGGATCAGAAGCAATAGTTTCTGAAAAGCCAACTATTGATGCAAGCGGCGTTCGCATTTCGTGCGAAATGTTGGAAACAAAATCACTTTTCATCTGGTTAAGTTCTTCAAGCATAATTTTTTGATTAAGCGATCTTGAACGTTCCAGCGCAATTAATCTTTCTGCTTCAACAAGTTTGGGTTTTAAATTATTTAATTCAGACTCTAGCTTTCTTCTAATTGTAACATTTTTTGCTACGCCTAATAAACCAACAACATTGCTGCTGTTTTTTATTGTTTTAATACTGATCTGAAATCTGTTTACTCTTTCATATTTATCTACTAATGCGGCTTCAAAAAACGAGTAATTATTTTTTAATGCAAGAGATAAAGATGAATTTACAAGCTGAAGGTAAGCATCATCAACAAGATCTGAAAAATGTTTGCCTGTTAACTCTTCAACAGAATAATCAAGTGATGCTGCACCTAATTCATTTATCAGCAAAAATCTGCCTTGTTCATCAAGAACAAAATGCAAATCTCTTGCAACATCAAACATTCCCAGAAAAAGATTTTTCCACTCTCCTAATTTTTCAAGAGGCGATAAATCAATTGCCTGGTCATGGCTTTTTTTTAACGGCTGTTCTGTTGTTTCTTCAAACATTATGGTGTGAAAGAAAAAAATCTAATTGAATTTATTGTTGAAAATAGCAGGATTTTGGCTGGAAATCAATCTTAGATAAAGTAAATAATTGTTCTTTAATTTTTGATGTTCTCTTTTTGCAGAGCATCATAATATTTTCTGATCAACTCTTCGTAATCTTTATTATAACCCTCCTGTACCGCACGATTTAGTTCATCTAAAAGTTTTTGTTTGCCTTGCTGGTTAGAAAGATTTAGTTCAGCAGGACTATTTCTGGTTATATTTTTCCCGCTATTAGATTTTCTTTCTTTTTCAAAATCTCTTTCATTAATAGATTTTTGAGCATCCAATAGTTTAGAAAGAATCTTCTCCTGTTTCTGGATAAGATCGTCTGATAATTTTTCTGTATTCATGTCACTAACAACTTCTCTCATCTGATTAACAACATTTTCAAGATCAGCAGGAATTTTTTTTGATTCGCCGCTTTGCTTTGCTTCTTTATTTAATTGCTCAAGAGATTTCTGAATCATTTGCTGCTGCTGTGCAAGCCGTTGCATTTGTCCTTGCTGCTCAGGCGACAGTTGACCTTGCTGCATTTGCTGTAACATTTGAGTCATATTATTTAAATCCATTTGCTGTCCACCAATTTTTTGAAGCTGCTGCATCAAAGACATCATTCCACCACTTCCGCTGCCGCCTTGCATCATGGATTCAAGTGAGCTCTTCATCATATTGGCAGCTTCATTTAAATGCATCATTGCATCGCCTTGTGAAAGTGTTGCCATATTTCCATTTCTATTTTGCATTGATTGCATTGATTGATCCATTTTCTGATTTGCATTACCAAGTGCTTTTCCCATTTCAGGCGAAATAGCAAAAGTTTTTTGTGATAACTCAGACATTTGTTCAGTCAGCTTATTCAGATTTTTTTTGATATCATTTTGCTTCTGTAAGTTTTTTTCAAACTGAGATGAGTTCGGATCAACATTCTGAAGCTTATTTTTTAATTCTTCCTGATGCTTAGATAGCTCCAAAATATTATCAATAATTCTCATCATATCAGTAAAAGTCTGCATTTGATTTTCCTGCTGCATCTGCTGCTGCATTTGCTGCATACTTTCCTTCATCTTTTGCATGTTCTTAGAAATCTTTTGTTGATTCTGTTGAGCTTTCTGTTTTTGATTTTGCTTTAAATCCTTTGAAGCTTCTTCAGAGATTTCTTCATTTTTTTGCTGCTCAAAATCTTCCTTAAGATTTTCCATTTCATCTTTGGGCATATCTTTTAGCTCATCCATTTTTTCAGCAAGCTCCTGCATTTCCTTTTGCAATCTGTCTAATTCTTTAGAAATTTCATCTTGCTTCATACTAAGTTCATCAGATTGTTTTTGATTATTCTGATCACTTTGTTTTGTTTGTTCACTAATATCATTCTGTTTCTGTTCCAGATTTTCAGTTCGTTTAATCATCTCATCCATTTTCTGCTCAACCTGAATTCGCTTTAACAAATTCATAGTACGCTCTATACTCTTCTTAAACTTTTCTTCATCCATTTTCATCTGGTTCATTGCATCTTGTGTCTCGTTACGATTCATCTTCTGTAAAGCATCCTGCATTTTTTGCATAGCTTTTTTCATCTCATCACTTGTCATTTCATCCATCAACTTCTGGAGTTCCATATACTTTTCAAGCGTTTCTTCAGAAAGCAAATCATTCTGCTGAAGTTCATTTTGCATTTGTTTTAACTGCTCGCTTGCACTTTCCATTTTTTCCTGAAGCTTTTCAAACTTATCAAGTGCCTGTTCAATTTTTTCTTTTTCTTCCCAAGTTAATTGCTGTTTATCCTGCTTTAAATCCTTATCAATTTTTTCTAATTCTTTCTTAAGCTCTTCTGCCTGCTTTAAAGTTTCCTGCATTTCATCCTTAACGTTTTCCTGTGTTTCATCAGCTTGCGATAAAATTTCATCAAGTGATGGAACTCTAACATTTATAACTTGTGTTTTTGCAGATTTTGGTCCGCTAACGTTATCATTATCAAAAACTTCCACATAAAAAGAATATATATCATTAACAGCTGGATTTAATTGTGTAAGATTCCAAATATGATCAATTAATTGTTCTTTATTTTTTTTATCAACTGTAATATCAATCGAAGTGAATTTATCGTGAGGTTTTTCATATCGTGAAGAAGTTAATTTATAATTTAGAGTAAGTTTCGAAAATCCATAATCATCATTAACTTTTACTTCAATAGGTACGCGGCTATCATTTGCAAGATTAACATCCTGTTTTGGATAAATTAATTCGATTGCAGGATTAGAATCATATTGTGCTTTAATAAAATATC
>Ga0172369_10006465_pt1 | contig 13946 bp, 14 predicted proteins | sample LakKiv25m_FD_114539 | JGI IMG/M metagenome (GOLD analysis project Ga0172369, IMG submission 114539) | Freshwater microbial communities from Kabuno Bay, South-Kivu, Congo - kab_022012_11.25m | ecosystem: Environmental > Aquatic > Freshwater > Lake | place: Democratic Republic of the Congo...
AACAACGTCGCATGGATTGCGGCTGATGACTCCCAGTTGGCAGGCAAGTCTCAATGCCCTGCGTAGTCGAAGGTGACAGACTGCGATGGTGCGTGCGCCCACTCCCTTGGCCCGCCAGCGTGCGTACGCCTGGCCAACATGGGCGGGCGTCAGTTCCCTGACCAACAGCCGTCCAAACTGCGGACGCAGGTAGAGCCGAACGATGTCTTCATAGCCAGCGAGCGTTGAGGGCCGCCAACTGGCACCGTTCGATTCCAGCCAAAGGTCGAGCAACTGACCGGTCGTGAGCCGGGATGGTGGTCCTAACTCCCCGGCATCGTGAGTTCGGCGCAACTCGTTGAGTGCCTTCTGAACCTCACTGCGGGACGCGCCGCGCGTCCAGTGGCGAACGCCACCGAGCCGAATACTTGCTTCCCACCGGCCATCGCTTCGAAGCCGAATGGTACCTTGACCGTTTTCCCGACGGGGCATGGAACGTCTCCTCGTGCCCCGACGAAATGGTGGCGAAATGGTGGTAAGCCACGATTCCAGATTCCATTTCGGCCCTCCGCCTGCCTTCCAAGCAGGATGTCGCGAGTTCGAACCTCGTCTCCCGCTCCAGACTTCACCTGCTCCCGAAGCTGCTGGAGCGCCCGCTACACTGGTATCCGTGGGACCACCCGAACAGATCACGCCAACGAAGCTCGCGGACTATTTAGAGGTGCTCACCAAGGCCGTATTCGAGTCTGGGATGACTTGGAGGGTGGTCGAAGCGAAGTGGCCAGGCTTTCGCGAGGCCTTCGCCGGGTTTGATCCGCTAACCGTTGCGAGGTCTACGCCGGACGACGTCGACAAACTGGTGACCGATACGCGCATCATCCGGAATCGCCGCAAGATCGAGGCGACGATCCATAACGCCGGCGCACTCATCGAGATCGAGCGGGAATTCGGCAGCATGCGCAACTACCTGCGTAGCATGTCCGGCTTCGAACCACTCATGCAGGACATGCGGAAGAGGTTCAAGCACCTGGGCCCGTTTGGAGTCTACTATTTCCTCTGGGTGGTACAGGAGCCGGTCCCGCCCCATGAGGAATTCCGCGCACAGTTCGGAATGCGCTGACCGGGATTCGCTCGCGAAGATGCGCGAACAACGGAAGCAGCTACCACCATCCGCTGCAGTTATTTGAATCGGTAGGTTATCCGGCCCCTTGTGAGGTCATAGGGCGAAAGCTCGACGAGCACGCGGTCGCCCGGCAGGATCTTGATGTAGTTCTTCCGGATCTTTCCGCTGATGTGCGCGAGAACCTCGTGCTGGTTCGCAAGTTCCACCTTGAAGGTCGCATTCGGGAGAGGTTGAGTGACGGTTCCCTCAACCTCGATTCCCTCTTTCTTTGTCATACGTGTCCTTCTTTCTTGTCTGGACTGCAACTGCGGCTTGCCGTCGCTTCGCCCCGGTTGCGCGTGTGATGTCCAGTTTACCTCAGCGAGGGCCGAAACGCGCCTGACCGTCTGCAGCCCGCGGCCTTTGCTGCATCGGTGCGGGTCGCCGGGGACCCGGCCTGCGCCGTTGCTGGCCACCCTCCGGACCGTTGCTCCGATGCAAGCGTCCATTCTGAGTGAACCGAAGACCGCTGGGGCCCCCGCCCTGCCGGGGCGCGTGGTCATCTTCGGGTGGCATCCATGCCGCAAGGTCGGTCAACCGAAGGTCACCAGGAGCCATGGCGACAACCGATTCGCGAACGCCAGCCTCGCGCCGCAGGATGTTGACCGCCCGCAGTTGTTCCGGCGCAACCAGAGTGACTACAAGGCCCGATGCACCCGCCCGCGCGGTTCGACCGGAACGGTGAAGATAGGTCTTCGTGTCCTCCGGCGGGTCGTGATGGATCACCGTATCCACCCCATCAACGTGAATCCCGCGAGCGGCAATGTTCGTCGCCACGAGCACGGGAACCGACCCATTCGTGAAGCAGCGCAACGCGCGCTCGCGCTTCGGTTGGCTCATGCCGCCGTGGATGACACCCGCATCGATACCTTCATCGGCAAGCTGACGGGCAAGCCGGTCGGCACCGCGCTGGGTCCGCACAAAGAGCAGCGTGCGCCCCGGACCGGCCGAGATATCAGCGGCCACCGGAACCTTGTGCTCTTCTGCCACGGCGAGGAACCGGTGCTTGATGGCCGGGGCATCCTCCGCCGTATTCGCGACATCGTGGTAGACGGGGTCTCGCTGATGGCGCCGCACGAGTTGATCAACGTCGCCATCCAGCGTCGCCGAAAACAGGAGCGTCTGGTGCACCCGTTGGATCCGGTCAAGGATGCGTTCGACCTGCGGGAGAAAGCCAAGGTCGGCCATCTGGTCAGCCTCATCAACGACGACGATTGCGCTATCCGTGACCACGGCGTCGCCCCGCTGAAGCAGATCGTTCAGCCGACCGGGGGTCGCGATTACAATGTCGACCCCGCTTCTCATCGCATCGGCCTGGCGGTTGATGGACATGCCGCCATAAACAGCCGCGATACGAAGGCCGCGTACCGCCGCGAGCGGCGCCAGCTCGCGCGCAATCTGGCTTGCGAGCTCGCGCGTGGGGACAAGCACCAGCGCGTTGGGGCGATGAGGCGCGCTTTTCGCCGTGCGCTGGATCACGGGCAACCCAAAAGCCAGCGTCTTGCCCGAGCCCGTGCATGCTTTGCCGCAGACATCGCGGCCAGCGAGCGCGTCCGGAATGGTGAGCGCCTGGATCGGAAATGGGTCGGTGATGCCGGTCGCTGCAAGCGCGTCAACGAGCGCGTTGGAGACGCCCAGGCTGGCGAACGTCGGGCCGGACGTCGTAGAGGTTGGGCGATCAGAAGTGGTCTGAGGGCCCGGTTGCGAGGTGAGGGTTAGCAGAAGGAAAGGTCTCCGTAGTTAGTGGTGAGCGAGGCGAAGCCCTATTTGGAGGACACCTCAACCACCGCATGTCAACAGAGCCTGAGGAAACCACCGCGGCACGGCAAAGCGTGCGCTCCCGATCACCATACCACATGAAAGCCTGAAACCGCGGCCGACGCGGTCGCCGGTTCGAGCCTCATGGTCACAATGAACACAGGCGTCGGCGAAGGGCCGGCCTTCCCCCTTGGGACCCGGCGACCGCGACGCGACCTATACCTCGACGATCGAAATCGAATCGATCGTGACGGGGTCGATGGGTCTGTCGCCCGGTCCCTTCGGCGCCTGCACAATCGCGTCGACCACCTCTTCGCCGTTTGTAAGCTTGCCGAAGATGGTGTACTGCGGGGGCAGCCCGTAGTCGCGATGCATGATGAAGAACTGGCTCCCGTTCGTATTCGGGCCCGCGTTGGCCATCGCCAGCGTGCCCCGCAGGTAGGACCGCTTTACCGGCTCGTCGCTGAAACGGTAGCCCGGGCCCCCGCGTCCGGTGCCCGTGGGATCGCCGCCCTGGATCATGAACCCGCTTATGACACGATGGAAGATGACGCCATCGTAGTAGCCATCGCGAGCGAGGAAGATGAAGTTGTTGACCGTGTTCGGCGCGTCGTCAGGGAAGAACTCTGCGGTCATCGTGCCAGCTGATGTCTTGATCGTCGCGGTGTACTTCTTCGCTGGATCGATGCTCATCGGCGGCGGCCCTGAATACTCTTTCACTATCTCTCCGGTAATGTTATGAGCCCAGCGTAGCGCACTCGAGCGAACAAGGCCCGCATTCGAGGTTGCCGCTGACACTCCCACACCCCGACAATTGAGCCGGTGACGAAGCCAGCGCGCGGGTTCTTTGCAGCCCGCCCGGACGGCGATTGCCGGAGGACACATGAGCCAGCTTCAGAAGATGATCGCCCGCCTTAGCAAGCCCCAGGGACCGGGCATTGGCTTTGGCGTCGCCGCGCGCGAGAAGCCACGGCAGATGCTTCTCGCGGTGCTCGCTGCCGACGTAAACACCGCCAAAGCGTTGCTCGCTGCAGGCGCCGATGTGGCCATCGCCTGCGCCACCGATGCCCAGGCCGTGAAGAGCCTCATTGAAGGGCTCGCGGGAAAGGATACCGTCCTCGGCGCCTGGGTGTCCGCCATCGACGCCGCCGGCGCGGAAGCGCTCCAGGCTGCGGGGTGCGACTTCGTGATCAGCACCCTCGATGGCACGGCTGCCGACGCTGTCGATTCAGAGAAGATGGGCATCGTCGTGGCCGTCGAGGGTGCGCCTGAAGACAGTACCCTTCGCGCCCTGGGCCCGCTCGGGCTCGACGGGCTGTTCGTAGAACATCGATCGGGAGGAGGCATGTCGCTCGCAGGACAGCTTGAACTTGTCCGCCTCTCGTCCTTCTCCGGGTCACAGTTGCTCGTGACCGTCTCGCCCGATGCGAGCCTGGCCGAGCTCCGTGTCCTCCGCGACTCCGGCGGCGCGGTCGTGGTGACCCCGGAAAAGACGACCGCTGACCAGGTGAAGGCCCTGGTCGAGCGACTGAAGGCCTTGCCGCCGCCTCGCAAGCCAAAGCACGAAGGCCAGGAGATGGCTCTCGTTCCCTCCGTTTCGTCGAGCTACGTCGAAGGTGAGGACGGCGAAGAAGAAGAAGAAGTCTAGCCGGGTTCGCTGTGAGCTTCCCGGTTCTCGATCGTCGCGCCTTGATGCGGTGGTACCGCACGCATGGGCGCCATGAGCTCCCCTGGCGCCTCACCCGTGATCGGTATGCTGTTCTGGTCTCGGAGGTGATGCTCCAGCAGACACCGGTCGAGCGCGTTCGCCCCTACTACGAGCGCTGGCTCTCGCGCTGGCCAACGGCCGCCGGTCTCGCACGGGCCCCGGTTGCCGACGCCATTCGCGAGTGGGGTGGGCTGGGTTACAACCGGCGTGCCGTGAACCTCCACCGGGCGTGCGTTGCGGCCGTCGCCACGAAGCGTGGGGCGCTTCCGGTTCGGGTCGATGACCTCGCAAAACTCCCTGGTATTGGACCATATACCGCCGCAGCAGTGGCATCCTTTGCACTCGCGGTTCCGGTGGCCGTCGTCGACACAAACGTGGGCCGCGTCCTTGCGCGAGCCACCCTCGGTGCTGCAAGTGCGAAGGTCGTCCCGGCCAGGCAGCTGCGGGAGGCGGCTGCCAGAGTGCTCCCCGCGAGGAATGTGCGCGACCACAACCTCGCTCTGATGGACCTTGGCGCCACGGTCTGTATGGCACGCGCGCCGAATTGCGCCGCGTGCCCACTGGCCCGGGCCTGCAAATGGCTCACCTCGGGCGCACCGGCTCCGCCCGTCGCCGCGCGCCCGGCGGAGCCCTTCGAGCGCACCGCCCGGTTCGCTCGCGGGCATATCATCGAACTGTTGCGAAGATCCGGACCCCTTGGCGTGGACGAGATCTCCGGCGCGCTGCCACCAAACCACCAGGGGCGCACCGAAACGTATCTCGCAGGCCTCGAACGCGACGGCCTCCTGGACCAACAACGCGGACTCTGGGGCCTGCCGGGGGTCACGGCAGGATAAGCATCGCATCTCCGAAGCTGTAGAACCGGTAGCGCTCGCGAACGGCGGTTCGGTACGCATCGAGCACGAAGTCGGCGCCCGCAAACGCGCAGACCAACATCAGGAGAGTCGACCGCGGCAGGTGGAAGTTCGTGATGATGCCATCCACCGCCCGGAACCTGTCGCCGGGGAGGATCCGCAGGCCCGTCCAGCCATCGAACTGCTGTATCGTTCCACACTCGCGCACCACGTGCTCAAGCGTACGGACAACGGTCGTACCAACGGCAATCACGCGCCTGCCCTCCGCCTTTGCTTCGCGGATACGGGCAGCTGCTGCCTCAGGAATCGCGATGTGCTCCGGGTGGAGCTGATGGTCACGCGGATCCTCCACGGTCACGGGCTTGAATGTTCCCGGACCGACCTCGAGGGTAACAGCCGCGCGCTCGATGCCGATCGTCCGCACCTCGTCAAGCAGATGCTCTGTGAAATGGAGCCCGGCGGTCGGAGCCGCTGCACTTCGCGGCTCGCGACTGTAGACGGTCTGGTACCGTTCGGGGTCCCCTTCATACTTGGTGATGTAGGGCGGAAGCGGAACCGAACCAACCGTGCCGGGATCGAATGGGCAGTCAAAGTCCAACACAACCACACCCTGCTCGCGGCCAACGACAATGGCCCCGAGTTCGCCGCTGGCTGTCGCAAATCGAAATCGGCGACCGGGGACGGCCTGGCGTCCCGGGCGAAAGAGAGCCTCCCAACGGCAATCCGTGAGCGGCCGGACAAGAAGCGCCTCAACGACGCCACCCGTCTCATCGCGATGCCCGTGTAGGCGTGCTGCCATGACCCGCGTGTCGTTGACGACGAGCAGATCGCCAGGGGACAGCAGTTGCGGAAGGTCTCGGAAGATGTGGTGCGAGAGTGAGCCTGCGTTACGCCGGAGAACCATGAGCCGTGAAGCATCGCGCGGCGTCGCTGGCTGCTGTGCGACGAGTTCGGGTGGCAGTTCAAATGTGAAGTCGTCGGTGCGCATCCTCACTCACGAGGATTGCGCTTTTGTGGGGCCGGGTCTACGTTGAGTCCTCTCCCGGGAGGCACCGTATGGCGAATGGCAATGGCTCCTCCAGTACGCACCTCGCCGGCGATCGGCTCGATGATCTTGTAGCAAGACACATCACAGTTCAGCGTTCCGCCATCCGCGCCCTCGAGGCTGAAGAGGCTCAACTTGAACGCGCCGCCGTGCAGCGTCTGCGCGCCTCCCAGGTCACGGCCGATCACAGCGCCATCGGCGTCGCCAGCTTCGGACAGGGCACGATTCGCCAGAGCAGTGTCGGCGTCGTTGCAGCGAAGTCGGTAGCCTGTGACGAGGTGCATACCCTCATCCTCGCATCGCCGGTAGTGCGTGGCGAAGTGCACACCTGGCTCGACCTGCGCTCCGCCGTCGCTATCGGTTTTGGGATGGCGCTCGGGAGGATCCTGATCGTCGCTGTCCGTTCAATGATCCGGCGCCTGGCACACTAGCGTTTCCCAGGTTGGTGCGGAGTTGTCCGCACGCCGCCGAAATCTCGGTCCCCTTTTCCACCCGGACCGTGCAATTCACACCAGCCTCGCGCAACGCCTGCTCGAATGCCAGCACGCGCGCCCGTGACGGGCGGCTGAACCCGCCGGCCGTCGGATTGACCGGAATGAGGTTCACGTGAATCCCGGTGTTCTTGAGCAACCGGGCCAGTTCGGCGGCCAGTTCAGCCGAGTCGTTCACGTTCTGGATGAGGGCGTACTCAACCGTCACCCTGCGGCCAGTCCTGGCGAAATACCGCCGTGCCGCCGCCACCAGATCCTGAACCGAATGCGGCGCGGCCGTTGGCACCAGGCGCTGGCGGAGATCGTCGTTGGGGGCGTGCAGGGAGATCGCGAGACCAACCTGGAGCCCCTCGTCTGCAAGCCGATCGATGCCGCGAATCACCCCGACCGTCGAGATCGTGATCCCCCTCTGCGCGACCCCCAGTCCGCGCGGGTCGGTGATAAGGCGAACAGCCCGGACAGTCTCGCTGTAGTTGGCCAGGGGCTCACCCATGCCCATGAAGACAACATTCGTGACATGTTCGCCTCGCTCGCGCAGCATCCGCGCAAAATGAATAACCTGGGCCACGATTTCCTCGGCCCTCAGGTTCCGCTCGAACCCCATCTGGCCGGTGGCGCAAAATACACAGCCCATGGCGCATCCGGCCTGCGTTGAAACACACACAGTCGAGCGAGGGCGGCCCCGCCCGTGTCGATACTGCATGAGAACCGTCTCAACACGCGTGCCATCACCAAGGAGGAGGAGAAGCTTCGTCGTCTCGCCGTCGTCGCTCACGACCCGTCCCAGTTCCTGGACGCTCCCGACCACGTAACCCATCTCGGCCAGGCGCGTCCGGAGTGCCGCAGGAAGTGTAATTATGTCTCCCAACGATGCGGCGAACTCGCGATAGAGCGCCTGCAGGATCTGGTCCGCTCGATAGCGCGGTTCGCCCATCGCGACAACAAGTTCGTCCAACTCGGGGGGCAGGTAGCCGATCAGGTCGGCTCGCCTGGCCTCGCCACGTTGCCGGTCATGCAAGGGTCACCTCGGAATCGAGTGCCCCCCTCTGGCCGTTGACGAAGTCCTTGCCGGACTGACGCCGCGACCCGGTGCGCTGCACTTCGTCGAGGACGAGCAGGCCATCTCGAAACGCGACCGCCGGACTCTTCGATGCGACCACCATGGCGCCGACCGGCAGCTCGCCAGGGGCCGCCTCGACGTGCGCGTTCCAGATCCCCAAGCGATCGCCTCGATACAGGACGAACGCGCCCGGCCATGGGTCATATGCGCGCACAGCCCGCTCTGCGTCGCTGGCGGTCATTCGGGCCATCAGATGGCCGTCCTCCTTCTTCAGGAGCGGGCAGTAGGTCGCCAGGTTCTCGTCCTGGCGCTGAGCAACGATGGCGCCGTCGTACCAGTCCGGGAAGGTCGCAACAAGCAGGCGCCCCCCTGCCTCTGCGAGGCGAGCCTGGAGCGTTCCGGTCGTGTCGTTGGGAAGAATGGCAACGCGTTCGCGAGCGATGATCGGGCCGGCATCCATTTTCGGGGCCATCTCCATGATTGACACGCCTGTCTCAACGTCTCCGGCCAGGATCGCTGCCGCGACGGGCGATGGGCCCCGCCAGCAGGGGAGCAGAGAGGCGTGCACGTTGATGCATCCCCGTGTCGGGGTCGGCAGGACCGCCCTGGGGAGGATCTTCCCGAACGCTGCCACCACGACGACATCAGGCTCCCACCCCTCGAGCTTTGCGAGAGCGGCAGCGTCGCGCATGCTTTCTGGCTGAAACACGGGCACTCCAAGACTCTGCGCCGCCAGCCGCGCCTCGGGCGGAGTCAGGCGGCCGCCCCGGCCGGCCGGGCGATCGGGCTGCGTCACCGCGCCAACAATCGAATACCCGGCCTGCGCGAGCGCCCGGAGCGGAGCGACCGCGAACGCTGGCGAGCCCATGTACACCACGCGGACATCGGCGGGGTTCAACGGGCGCGTACCACGACTGGATCACCACGCGTGGCGCCGAGAGCCTCTGCAGCGCTTCCCTGGTTCACCGCGACGGCCAGGAAACCAGAGCTGTCGAAGTGACAGAAGAGCGCGCCGGGCGGCGCCTCGGCGAATGTGTGGGAGTGAGTTGTGATCTGGCTCCCCGCAACTTCGATCGCGAACTTCGGGAACAACTGGGCGGCACGCACCGTTGTGACGAGATTGCCGAAGCGGTCGATGTGAACGATTCGGCCGCGCAAACGCCCAGGGCCATCGGGCTCGCCGCAAAACGGACCAAGGATGGCTGCTCCCGTGACCGGCGGCCCGAGGCGGCGGAAGTCGACTCCGGACGCAACCCAGGCCGCCGCCGGGCCGAAGATATCTCGCCCGTGAAATGTTCGGCTAACGGCGCTCCGCTGAAAGTGCGGGGCACAGAGCTCGCGGATGTCGCACCCCGGGTCCGGCTGGCCGGAGCCGTCCCGAAGCACAGCCGAAAGCACACCGTTGTCGGGACCGAAGAAGTGGCGTCCACCCTGGGATACCCCTATTGCCCGCCGGGCGGTGCCCACACCCGGATCAACAACGGCAACGACGAGCGCGTTGTCGGGAAGCAGCGGCAGCGTGATCTCGAGCATCCACGCGGCCTCATCGATTGCGAATGGCTGGATCTCGTGGGAGATGTCAACAATCGGCGAACGCGGCGCGATGCTCGCAAGGACAGCCTTCACCTGGCCGACATAGTGATCCCGTGTGCCGAAGTCACTCAGGAGGAAGATGGGCGAGGCTAGAACTTCCAACGGTAGATGTCGGCGAAGCGCAGTGATGCTGAAAAGAGCACCCCGTGTTTCGGCCCCTTTAGCGCGGTCGTGTACGCATAAGTGTACCGTGGGTAGGCAATCACCACACTCGGGGCGAGGTCTTGCCACACCTCCTGGACCTGGCGGTACGTGTCGCGACGGACCTCCACGTCGGTGTTCGTCCGTCCCTTTGCGATGAGGCTGTCAGCAACCACGTCCGCAAAGTTGGCAAGATTCAGCCCCGCTGTCCCCATCTGGGAGCTGTGCCATCCGGAGTAGAGGTCGGGATCGGGTCCCTGGTCCCAACTGGCAACCGCCGCATCGTATTTCCGCTCCTGTAGGAAGTCGCGCCGGAGAACCGAGAATGTCGTGCTTACCACAGTAGCCCGAATACCCAGTGGATCGAGCTGACGGGCGATCTCCGCGGCAATCGCAACCCGAATCGGATCGTTGTCCGTGCGGATGGTAAAGCGGAACTCAGCGCCTTCTTTGACCAGGATTCCAGTGGAGGCCTGGCGCTTCCAGCCGGCCTCCTGGAGAAGTGTTGTCGACTCGGCAATGCGGGCGCCCGTGGCGTCGTATTGCTCCGCATAGGCCCATGTGCGTGGCGAGACAGGAGAACCCGACGGGGTTGCAACGCCGTGGTAGACGCGTTCGACGATTGCCTCACGATCGAGCCCACGGGAAATCGCTTCGCGGACCCGCGCGTCCTGGAAGAAGGCCGCCTGGTCGTTGTTGAGATAGAGCACGATGTACGCGCCTCGCTGGGGGTGCTCAACATGGACACCCTTCACCCTCTCGAGGTCTGCGAGTTGGGTTTCGCTTAGGCCGTCCCTGAACATGACGCCCTGTACATCGCCCTGCTGCAGGGCGGTCAACGCCGAAGGGTAGTCGGTGTAGAAGCGCAACTTGAGCGTCGCCATCTGAGGCTTGCCGAGATGGTAGGCGGGATTTGCGTCAAGCACCGCCTCTCGCGAATCGAGCGACACGAGCCGGTATGGACCGGAACCGACGGGCGATGCGTTGAACGGGGCGTCGAGGAGCGCGGCGGGCGGCAAATCGGCAAGCAGGTGCTGGGGAAGGATACCCAACGTCGCCTGGCGCGCGAGAAAAGGTGCGTACGCCTGCTTGAGGCGAAAGACAACGGTGGTCGCGTCGGGTGTCTCGACTCTGACCCCGAGCCAGGGGTCGGCAACGGATGGCTCGCCGACGAAATCGGGAGAGGTCAGCGTCCGGATTGTGAACGCCACATCGGCTGATGTCAGCGGTGCCCCATCGTGCCAGACCAGTCCCTTGCGAAGCGCGAACACGTAGGTCAGGCCGTCGTCGGATATTTGCGGCATCGCGGCCATGTCGGGCAGCACCTCGCCGTCCGGCCCGAGCTGAACAAGCCCGGCAAACACCAGCTGGGAAAGATCCTGGTCGACCTCATTAGTGGAGGCGAACAGGGGGTTTATGCGCTGCCAGGTTCCGGCAACGCCCTCGACGTAGCTGCTGCTCTCGACGAGCATCCCGCTCTCGCGGTCGGCAAGCTGGAGCCACAGCGCGCCGCCCGCCCCCAGGGCGGCGACCGCGAGGATGCAGGCGAGAGCGACGGTGCGGCGCGTTAGCGCCGAGCCATGGGTCATGAGGACCTATTGCGATGCAACGCTGAGGAACGAAACCATGACAAAGACGACCGCGAGCATGATCGTGGCCTGAAAGAGCGTCCGCTCGAGGCCGCGTTTCGTCCGGAAAACCGACCCGCCTGACATCCCTCCAAGAGCGGCGCCGAACCCGGAGCCCTTGACCTGAAGCAGGACGACGACGATCAGGACGACCGAAATGATGATCTGCAGAATGTTGAGCATCTGTTACCGCGTGGTGAGGACTGCTTCGTCGACAGACCGCCTGCCGGGGTCGGAAGGCAGCGAGCCACGTTCATCGTATAGGCGGAGTATCGTAGCGGCGAGCTTCGCCGGATCGTGGCGATAGCGATTCTCCTCGGCGACCACGTCAGCCTCCACGATCCGGACCCGACCGGGCGCCTCCGCGCCGCGCCCGTTGATGGCGACCGGGGCCGACTGCCAGCCGTCCGGGAGGGTGCCGACCACGTTGTTGTTCGCCACCACTGCTTCGATCATGCCGCGCCCGATATGCCGCTCGATCGCCTCCAGGTGGTCTGCGACGCTGAATCCGTCTGTCTCGCCACGCTGCGTCGCAACGTTACAGACAAACACTCGCACAGCCGACGTTGCCATCAGCGCCTTGCGAATATCTTCGACAAGGAGGTTTGGCATCACACTGGTGAAGAGACTTCCCGGTCCGATGACAACCAGGTCGGCATCGAGAATGGCACGCACTGCGTCAGGATGGGCAGCCGCCGATGGTGGATTCAGGAATACCTGGCGAATCGCTGCGCCGCGCTCAGAGATATTGTGCTCGCCGTGAACCATTTCGTCGTCGTCGGTGCGCGCGCTCAGCGTCACGTCTTCCAGCGTGGAAGGGAAGATGCTGCCGCGCACATTCAACACGCGAGTGGTCTCGTGGATAGCTGTCTCGAAGTTCCCGGTGATCTCGGCCATGGCGACGATGAAGAGGTTTCCGAACGAGTGGCCTTCAAGCCCGCTGCCCTCGGAAAACCGGTACTGGAACAACTTCGTCATGAGAGGCTCAGCCTCGGCAAGGGCGGCTATGCACTGGCGAATGTCACCCGGCGCGATGACCCCGAACTCCTGCCTTAACCGGCCGGTGCTTCCCCCATCGTCGGCAACGGTGACGATCGCCGTCAGGTTGCTGGTGTGGGCCTTGAGGCCCCGCAGAAGCATGGAAAGCCCGGTACCCCCGCCGATCGCAACGATCTTCGGTCCGCGCCCCAGAATGCGCATGTTATAGATCGTCTCCGAGAGGCTTCGATCGTGGTCCGGCCGCACGAACGCGAAAAGCAACGACTCGTTCAGCTTCCAGATCGCAATTCCGACCGTGGAAACAGAGAGCGCGATGAAGAATAGACCGCGACCCCAGCGTGGGACGAACTGCAACGTCAGGTAGTAGAACTCGCCCGGAAACGTGTAGGAGAGATACGTCTCGCGCAGGATGTAGGCGATGCCCAGGCCCATCAGGCAGACGCCGAACGCGACGAGCAGCAACCAACGCTTGATATGCATGCCCGGGTAGAGCCACTTGAACGCGCTGTGCTCGCGAATTCGTTCCAGCGTCATCGGGGCAAAGTGTACCATCGCGCTTCCATACTGCTATGCAGTCTGATCATTTCTCTTCGAGCTCCTTCGCGATCAGCGCTTCGACCACCTGCGGATTGGCGCGCCGCCCCGTCTCGCGCATCACCTGACCGATCAGGAATTTCAGCGCCGTGTCCTTCCCCGCACGATAATCTGCAACCGCCTTCGGGTTTGCGGCGATCGCCTTTCTCGCCACCCCCAGGATCTGGTCCGCTTCGCTGATCTGGGTGAGGCCGGCCGCTTCAACGATCTCGCTGGCGCCTTTGCCGGTCGCCGCCATTTGGTCGAAGACATCCTTGGCCACGTTCGCCGTGATCGCTCCGGCCTCTACCAGCGCAATGAGCTCACCAAGCTGGCGGGGCCTGATGCGCAGCTCAGTGATGCCACGACCGTTTGCGTTCGTCCATCGTCCGACCGCGCCGAGCACCCAGTTTGCGGCGAGCTTCGCCGCACGCGGCGACTCGGCCTGGATCGACGCCATGACGGCTTCGAAATAGTCCGCTCGCTCTCGAGCCTCTGTGAGCGACGATGCTTCGTAGGCGGTCAACCCGAACGCAAGAAGGCGCTCCTTCCGGCTTTCGGGGAGCTCTGGTAACCGCGCCCGCAGGCCTTCCACACGCTCGCGGCTGAAGGTCAGCGGCGGGAGGTCGGGCTCCGGGAAGTAGCGATAGTCGTGAGCGAACTCCTTCGAGCGCTGGCTGACCGTCTCTGCCCGTTCATCGACCCACCCACGCGTCTCCTGTGGGATGGTCCCGCCTTCCCGGAGAACAGCAGCCTGGCGCTTTTCTTCGAATAGCAGCGCGTCGTGTACGGCCCGGAAGCTGTTCATGTTCTTGACCTCAACCTTGCTCCCGAAACCCGCCGCGCCCTGCGGGCGCAAGCTGATATTTGCGTCGCAGCGGAAGTCGCCTTCCTCCATGTTGGCTTCGCTCACGCCGATGTAGCGAAGGATCTGGCGGAGGCGCACAAGGTACTC
>Ga0172369_10006469_pt1 | contig 13942 bp, 15 predicted proteins | sample LakKiv25m_FD_114539 | JGI IMG/M metagenome (GOLD analysis project Ga0172369, IMG submission 114539) | Freshwater microbial communities from Kabuno Bay, South-Kivu, Congo - kab_022012_11.25m | ecosystem: Environmental > Aquatic > Freshwater > Lake | place: Democratic Republic of the Congo...
GACAGCCTGAATGGCTCACGCCAAGACGCAAAGAACGCCAAGACACCCTCTGTATGGATTCTTTGCGCCCTTTGCGCCTTTGCGTGATGCTCTTCCAAGTCCAGCAGGTCATTGACCATTACAAAATGCTACAGATTGTTTGCAAACGGATAGGATGGGCCGCGGCCGGCTTCGCGGCGTTGGCCGCGCTGTATGCGCGGTTCATCGAACCCACGCAGGTGCACCTGGATCGCTTCACCGTGGTCCTGGATAGGCCCGGCTTGCCGAAGGAGGGGCTGACGATCCTCCACCTCTCGGACTTGCATTGCCGGGCCGAAAGCGCTGTGCAGGCCGCCAAACTGGCGCGGCTTCACAGCCTGCTGAACGGACAACCGTATGACTTGCTCCTGATAACCGGCGACCTCATCCACAATGCCGCCGGGTTGCCTGCCGCGCTGACGTTTCTCGCGACGCTGCAGCCCCGGCTCGCAGCTTTCAGTTGCCTCGGCAACCGCGACTATTGGGAATCCAGCTTTGCCGCACTCCTCGGTGACCGCGAACAGCGCGCCGGCATGTCGCGGGGCGCCCAAATTGCTTACGTGCTACGCCAGGCGCTCGAATTCGCGCGGCGGATGGTGCGCAACGAGCGTTGGACGCTGCATATCCACAGCAACGATATCGCCGCGCTGAAGGCCGCGCTGCTCGCTCATGACATCCATCCGCTAGTCAACCAATCCGCGCATGTCTCCGCCGGCGAGGTCGATCTGTGGATTGCCGGCGTGGACGATCTGACCCAGGGCCAGCCGGACCTGGCCGCAGCACTGCAAGATGTGCCCGAAGGGGCGCCCCTCATCTTGCTGGCGCACAACCCCGACATGTGGTTCTCTCCCGGCATCGAGCGCGCCGATTTGGTGCTGGCCGGTCATACGCACGGCGGACAGATACGTCTGCCACTGCTGGGTGCAGCCTACACTCAGGGCAGTCACCTGCCGCGACGGAATCCCGCAGGCTGGTTCGAGCGCGGCCGGGCCCGCATGTTCGTCGGCCGCGGGTTGGGTGAAAGCTTCCGGTTTCGGTTTCGCGCCCCGCCCCAGGCCGCGCTGATCAAAGCCGTGTCGCGATGATGCTGTCCGGTGAGGGTTTCGAGATCCGGCCCGTGGGTGAGGCCAACATGGATGCCCTGTTGGCGGTCTACCGGGCGTGCGAGGATTTCCTGGCGCTGGGCCCGACGCCCCATGCGTCCGAGGCGATGATCCGCGGCGACCTGCTCGCATCGGCCGCGGAAGGAGGCCGGTTCTGCGGCGTGTTCAATCCCGCGGGCGATCTGTTGGGCGTCGTTGATTTCGCCGCGCACGGCCATCGCGGCGATCGCGCCGAGGCACACCTGGCACTGTTGATGCTGGCCAGCCCTCATCGCGGCCTCGGGCTGGGAGCGCGGGTCGTCCAAGCTGTAGAGCATGAGATCTGGCACGATGCGGCGGTCAAGGTCATCGCGGCCGAGGTACAGGTCAATAACCCGCGCGCGCTCCGATTCTGGGAGCGCATGGGTTACCGCGCCGTCGGAGGGCCGGAGTTGGAACCGGACGGGACGACCGTCTATCACCTGCTGAGGCACAGGCAACCGGAGGATCAGTGAGACGCTGGATCGGTGGAGTCCTATGGGGAGCCGCGTTGGCAGGGCTGGGCGCGCTGCTCTACGCAACGCAGGCAGAGCGCGCGGATGTGCAGCTTGATCGGTATACCGTCGAGATCGATAGGCCAGGTCTGCCGCCGGGCGGGATCACGCTGCTGCACCTGTCCGACCTTCACTTTCACGGCGACGGCCGCATCCAGGCCCGCAAGATTGCCCGGCTAAACCAGTTGTTGGCCGGCGAACACTATGACATCGTGGCGCTCACAGGTGATCTGATTCATGACGATGCCGGCTTTCCCGTGGCATTAGCGCTGATCGAGAGTCTACGCCCGCGACTCGGCACGTTCAGTTGTCCGGGGAACCACGACTATGCCGAGTATTCGGTGTGGGGTGTTTTCGGCCGCACCTGGCGCGACGGCAAGGGAAAGGCTTCGGACATCTTGTGGAAGCTGGCAGACTTCGCGCGCAAGGTCCTGCGGAATGAGTTGGTGCGGCTGCCGGTGGCATTTAACGACCTGCCGGCCATGCACGCCGCGCTGGAGGCCAGCGGCGTACAGCCGTTGGTCAACCGGTCGTTTCATGTGCAAGCCCCGGGCGTAGATCTCTGGCTGGCCGGCGTAGATGATCTGACCGAAGGCCGGCCCGACCTGGGCGCCGCGCTGGCCGAGGTGCCGGATGATGCGCCGCTGATCCTGCTGGCACACAATCCCGACATCTGGCTCGATCGGCGCATCACCGCGGCCGACCTGGTGCTCTCAGGCCATACCCACGGCGGCCAGGTGCGGCTGCCGCTGATCGGGGCGGCCCACACCCAGGGCACACACTTGACCCGGCGGCGTCCGGCCGGGTGGTTCGAGCGAGCCGGCACCCGTATGTTCGTCAGCCGCGGGCTGGGCGAAAGCATTCCGTTGCGGTTCGGCGTGCGGCCGCAAGCGGCGCTGATTCAGGTGATCTCTCGATACTGATGGACGAATGGTCACAAAGAAGGTGAATGCCCCTTGTCCGGTTCACACCGTCAGCGTCGGATCGCCCACACTCGGCTTCTGCGCTGGCGTGGCGGCGCGCTGCCAGCGCTGGCAACGCCGGGCCGTCGGCACGGGCCGGTCGCGATAGGGACCGTCGGGGCAACGACAGAACGCGTGGAGCCGCGGCACCTGGCCGTCGCCGTTGCTGCGAAAGAACTCGACGAAGATACATGTGTCACAGTGCGGCCGCTCCGCACGCTCGATCTGATGACGCAAGCGATCAAATAACCCGCGCATGGCTTCCTGATCAGAGTTAAGCACGAAATCGCAACGCAAATGAGTCTCGCTCAACTGAACTGTGGCTTCCGCAATCTGCCATCCCGTCGGAGCTTATTGTGCAGGACGCTTCCCTGGCCATCGTCCCTCCGTGGGGGCCGCGGCGTTTCACTTTCCGGGTCTACGAGGTCACGTCTCGCGGGGATCGACGCCGGTTTGCCCGACTCCCGTGGCGGGTTTATCGCGACGATCGCCGATGGGTGCCGCCCCTGTTCCGCGAGCGCCTGGCCGCGCTGGATGTGAAGCGCAATCCGCTGCTGGCCGGCGCCGATGTCACGTTCTTCGTGGCCGAGTCGCCGAGCCAGGATTTGAGCGATGACCTGGTCGGCACGATCGCAGCCTGGGGCGATCCCGCCGGCAAGATAGCCTGGTTCGGCGCTCTCGAAGCGGTCAACAGGCCGGAGGTGGTCGCAGCGTTGCTGGAGGCCGCGGAAACCTGGGCGCAAGAGCATCTGCCGGCCGTCAGGGTGTTGCGCGGCCCGGCCTGCCTCGACGTTCGCGACCCGCCCGGCCTGCTGGTGGATGGATTCGACCGGAAGTCGATGGCCCACCTGCCGTACAATTCGCCCTACCTGCCCGACCTGGTGGAAGAGGCCGGCTTTTCTCAGCGGCCCGAACGGTGGCTGACCTGGGAGCTGGCGCTTAGCGGCATAGCGGCCGGGCATCCGGCGGAAAGACCGCCGGGGATCATCATCCGTCCGGCGAACGCCAGCGATTGGCCGGCGGAGCAGGAGCGCCTGGCCGGCGTCTACGATGCGGCCGGAGCCGGCGTCGAAAGGACATCCGCATTCCCTTCAGGGGGAAGCGTCCGGAAGGACACCTCCGCCTGGCGGATAGAGCCCGAGCTCGTGTTCTTCGCCGAGGCTGATGCGGGGATCGTGGGCGCTATCTTCGCCCTGCCGGACTTGAGCCCCGCCCTGCGGCTGGCCAACGGCCGATGGATTCCTGCCGGTTGGCTGGCCGCGCGGCTGGGACGCCGTTGGCTGCGCCGCCTGCAAGTGTTCCCTCCGGCAGTATTGCCCCAACGGCGCAGTCAAGGGATCGAGGCCGAGTTTTGCCGGGCGGCCGCGAGCGCGGGCGCGTACCTGGGCTTCCGGCAGGCCGTCTATGGGCCGGCGCGAGCCACCGAAACAGAACCACTCGAGGCGCTGAGAGTTTGGGGTGCACAAAAAGCCCAGGCTTTCGGGTGGTACGAGAAAGCACTGGGCTTTGATCAATGGTAGTGCTTCAATCCGGCCGCGCTTCCCACAGTGCCGGCGGCCGTTCGTACACCAGCCCCCGCTTGGTATCCATGACGATCTGTTGCCCATCGGCGAACTGCTCGATTTCCTCGCGGATGCCCACGATCGCCGGCAATCCCATCTCCAGCGCTGCCAGCCGGCAATGGGCGTCCGGTCGCGCATCCGCCGTCACCAGCCCCGCCGCCCGGCGTAATGCTGGCAGGAAAGTGCGATCGGTGGCGAGCGTCACGATGATCTCATCCGGCTCGACGTTCACGTCCTGGGGCATCGGCGTTGCCAGCCGCCGCACCCGGCCGATGACCTTGCGCTCACCTAACCCGAGCCCGTGCGCCAGCACACGCTCGATCAGGTGCACCTTCATCAGGTTGGTCGTGCCGCTACCGCCCTCGACCGAACCACCCGTCACCACCACGACATCCCCCTCGGCCACGTACCCCGCGCGTTGGGCTGCCTCCACCGCATCGCTGATTACCGCGTCGGTGGTGGCCGCACGCTGGGTGAGCAGGGGGTAGACACCCCAGTACAGGCATAGCCCCCGCTGCGCGAACGGATTAGGCGTGACGGCAACAATCGGGCACGGCGGCCGGAATCTCGAGACGGTGCGCGCGGTCTGCCCGGAAACGGTAGGCGTGACGATGGCCCTGGCGCTCAGGTCAATGGCCGTCTCCACCGAAGCATGACCTACCGCCTCAGCGAACGTGCGGCCGGGCTTTGCGTCCAACGTGCGGCTGCATTCTTCGCACTGCTCCTGTTCCACCACGGCCGTGATGCGCGCCATGGTGGAAACGGCTTCCAGCGGATATTTGCCCGAAGCGGTCTCCCCCGAAAGCATGATCGCGTCCGAGCCGTCGAGGATCGCGTTAGCAACGTCGCTGGCCTCGGCGCGAGTCGGGCGCGGGTTGCGGATCATGGAATCGAGCATCTGGGTCGCGGTGATCACCGGCTTGCCCGCGGCGTTGCACCTGGCGATGATCATTTTCTGAAGCATCGGCACGTCCTCGGGCGGCATCTCGATGCCCAGGTCGCCGCGCGCAACCATGATGCCATCCGCGGCCGCGATGATCGCGTCGATGTTCTGGATCGCCTCCGGTTTTTCGATCTTCGCCATCACCGGGGTTTGGTGGCTGAAGGTGGAGAGCGAACGGATGTCGCTCTTCAGGTCCCACACCTCATCGGCGGTGCGCACAAAAGAAAGCGCGATCCAATCCAACCCCTGCTCGATGGCGAATGCCAGGTCTTCCCGGTCCTTTTCGCTGATGGCCGGGATAGAAAGCGCCGCCCGCGGGAGATTCAGCCCCTTGTTGGAATACAAAACACCGCCGGTGACCACCGTCGTGGTGATCTCTGAGCCTGCCGCGGCCGTCACGACCAGCTCCAACAGGCCGTCATCGATCAGGATGCGATCGCCCGGCTCCACTACCTCGGGCAAGTGATCATACTGCACCGGCACGCGGCCCGGTGCGCCGGTGATGTGTTCGGTCGTCAGGATCAGCGGCTCACCAACAGCAATCGGCACTCCAGCATCCGGCATCATACCCATCCGCAGCTTGGGGCCTTGCAGGTCACCGAGGATCGCGATAGGCTTGCCCGCCGCTTCGGCCGCCGCTCGAACACGCCGGATATCCTCCGCGTGGAAAGCCTGATCGCCGTGGGAGAAATTGAGTCGGACAACATCCATGCCGGCCGCGATGAGCTTAGCCAGCATCTCCGGCTCACGGCTGGACGGGCCGATGGTACACACGATCTTCGTGCGCAGGCGTTGGACCATAGGTTAAACTCCTCGATGGCAGAACAAGCGCCCCGGATTCTCTCGAAAATCATCCGCTCACCACAAAGGCTCCAAGGCACGAAGCACACAAAGCTCTTCCAATTTCTTGTGCTCTTGGTGTCTTTGTGACTTGGTGGTGAGCCATTCTCACCCGTCGCGGCCCTTAGAGAGCGATCTCACCTGGCGGAAGCTTCGGATGACACTTCCTCGCTGCTGGCCCGTGCCACAGGCGGGATCGGTGACTCACTCGCGGCCTTCATGGCCCCACGGATTGCCCGAGCAACCGTCTTCGTCAGCCGAGCAATCGGTCGATCGCTGAACTGCTCGGCCAGGGTAGCCGCCACCTCTTTATCGGGAGGCATAACGCCGTAGAGTTCGTGCAGGCGCTCCCGATGGTACGAAACCCACAGGTAAAGATCGGCCTCGGTGCGTTGGGGGAACTCCTTCATGACCTCTACTTCGCGGATGGCCTGTATGATCGGGAGGTAGACCGTGTCATACCAGCTCGTCGCCGCTTCCTCCATCGATGGCTCATGTCCCCACTGCAATCCCAGGTAATAGCGATGGACCTCGATGTGCTCAAGGAGGATGTTGTAGCGGCCGGGCTCGGTCAGGGTAATGTTCTGCTCGGGCCGGGTGTCGTCAAGGTGGGTTTGCTTCAAGAAATGCGCGTACTCCGTCTTGATGATCAGGTCGTCCACGTCCACGTCTGGCGTCAGGGGCACCCGTGATTCGATCTCGGTGACGTTGGCCTCGATGTGCGTCATCCCGTTGGCCTTGGCGACCGAGACGCGGTGGTTGCCGTCGCGCACGAAATAGACCTCACCGATCTTGTAAACATCAATCGGCGGCAGGCTGCGTAGCTCGTTCACGGCAATATCTAATTGCTTCCAACGTTCGCTGCCCGCGCCGCTCAGCGGCAGGAATGCGCGGTCAAAATCCCGGTAACGCCCCACGCTGCCGACAATGCTGGTGATGGGGATCATCTGGGTGCCGCGGTCAATGCCTTGCCGGCCGCTCAACAGCTCGTGCACCTGATCGAAAGACAACAGCGTCTCGTCGGGCTTTTGGCTGAAGAGCCGTAACAAAGAGGGGATCAACCCTCGTGATTGCAGGCGATCGAGCTTATCGGCGGCTAGACTGGCTGGATAAAGTGAAGTTCCTTGTAACTCGTCCATGCCGACTCCTTGAGACGAATAGCTTGTGCCAGGCCACCTTACGGTCCCCGGCGCCAAGCAAGTCCGATCTCGGTTGGGTATGCTAGCACAACCGAGGCGGAGTGTCTAAAACCAGCGCCTTAACGAGAGATTAAGGCGGAACGGATTTGACGTGCGCATCCGCCGTTGCTAAACTGACCGCCATCGGATGCCGAACAGGCCCCAAGGAGCGACCAATTGACGAAGCCCAGGCCCGATGGCCCGGGTGATTCGAGATGCCGGGTGAGGAGGGTTCGGGCATGACTGATCCCAGTGGCGACCGCGAGCTGGCTGCCGAGATTCACCGCCGCCTGCTGGCAGCCTACGGCGAGCCGGCCTGGCGGTCCCACTACGCGCCCATGGACGAGCTGGTGCTGACCTTCCTCAGCCAGAACACCAGCGACCTCAACTCGGGACGGGCGTTCGAGGCGCTGAAGGCGCGCTATCCCGACTGGCAGGCTGTGCTCGATGCGCCCGTGGACGAGCTTGCCGAGACAATCCGTTCCGGCGGGCTGTCGCGACAAAAGGCCCCGCGCATCCAGAAAGCCTTGCGCCGCATTTTGGAGGAACGAGGCGCGTTCAACCTGGATTTTCTGGCCGATATGCCTGTGGATGAAGCCATGCGCTGGTTGACTTCCTTCGACGGTATCGGGCACAAGACCGCATCGATCGTGATGCTGTTCTGCTTCGGCAGGCCGGCGTTTCCGGTGGACACCCATGTCGGCCGCGTCACGCGGCGGCTGGGGCTGGCAGGATCGAAGGACAGCGAGGAGAAGATCAAGGGGATCTGGGAGAAACTTGCCCGGCCGGAGTGGTTCTACTCACTGCACCTGAACTTGATTCGCCACGGGCGGCAAGTGTGCCACGCGCAGAGGCCGGAGTGCGATGTGTGCGTGCTGAGAGACATCTGTCAATATGCGCGGGGTAACATTCCATAGTCGGTATCAGGGATTAGGGATTGGGTATTAGAGACTGGGTTTCGGGCGGTACGGTACAGCGTTTCGCAAACCCGATCCCCACCTAATACCCAATCCCTAGTACCCAATCCCTAATACCCCATCTGTGTACTGCACCCCTTCCGTTTTCTTGCCACCGCCTTTGTTCTATTGTAAAATGTCGCCCGCGGTTTAAGCCGGTGCCTCTACTGCCAGCGGCAGGCAGATTACCCCCGCGCGCGACGAGGCGCTTGTAGCGGAGCCATAATGCATCGAAATTCGATCGCCGTTCGCCGAACAGCCGCTTGCCGCGGCACAACCTCTCCTACGTGCCATCCTGGCAAAAGCGAGTTTTCCCATGACAGAACCACTTCCACCTGTAGTGCCGCCCGACGAACGTGCGTTCAGCGAGCTCAGGCAAGTAACCGTGCGCGCTGACGATGAGATCGCCCAGGTTAACCACCTGTTGGCCGACGGTTGGCGGCTGGTAAAGATCGGCCAGCGCAACGACGCGACGGTGTACGTGCTGGGGCGAATGGCGGACAAGCCGCGGCATCGCACCGGTTTTCTGGCAGTGGATTGAAGCAATGAGGACGGACTCATGAAAATCGAAGAAACCGATTTCCCGGAGGAACTTAACAAGAACGTGTTCCTCACCACCATCGACAACATCTACAACTGGGGTCGGGTGCGCTCGATGTGGCCGATGGCTTTCGGCCTGGCCTGTTGCGCCATCGAATTTATGGCGATGATGGCCTCGCGCTTCGACCTCAGCCGATTCGGCATGGAGATCATCCGCGCTTCGCCTCGCCAGGCCGATCTGATGTTTGTTTCGGGCACCGTGACGAAAAAGATGGTGCCTAATATCGTGCGTCTCTACAACCAGATGGCCGAGCCGAAATACGTGCTTGCCGTCGGCGCGTGTGCCACATCCGGTGGCCCATTCAAAGAGGGCTACAATGTCGTCTCCGGCATCGACAAGTATGTGCCGGTGGACGTCTACGTGCCCGGCTGCCCGCCCACTCCGGAGGCGATCCTTTACGGCGTGTTCAAAATCCACGAAAAGGTCTTCAAGCAGTCGGTGAAGACGGCGCCTTGGTATCGCAAGGATCAACTCAACGAGCCGCTGCCGTTGCCTGTCCTGGGACCGGATCTGTATAATGCGAAGGATCACGAGGCCTTGAAAAAGATCGCGGACATCGCCAAATCAGCCGGAGGATGACCCGATGAACGCTCAGGCGCCGCTTGATGCAGGCAGCTACGAACGGACTTTGCTCAGGATCGTACGGTCGCTGCCTACGTATCAACGGGCACAGCTACTCGATATCGCTGTGCTACTGCAGAAACGACAAATCAGCGCATCAACCGAGTTGCCGATCGATGATCTCGGCCGGTCAGAAGAGCGTTTGTGGGGACATTTGGCCGTTCGTTCCCTTGCTAAGTATTGGGATACACCAGAAGAGGATGAGGCATGGGCTTATTTGCAAAAGGCGACGTAGTCGTTACACCTCTAGACTTTTCTGACTTCAGTAACTACAAACGTCGGCCCGCGCTCGTAATCGCTGCCCCTGATGGCCTCGATCCCGAGCTCTGCATGATCACAAGCAGAGCTCGCAACGACGGCTTCGACATCCTGATCGCAGGCTCAGATTTCGAAACCGGCGGGTTACGCATCGATAGCGTCGTTCGTTTCTGCCACCTATTCACTATCGACAGCGATGTGATCGAGTACCGGGCTGGCACACTGAAGCAGGAAAAAACGCAAGAGATCGTAGACAGGATTGTGGAGCTGCTCAGGAGATAACCATGGTTGACGCAACGATGCAAACCGGGCTTCCGTTCAACGATGCTGTTCCGGGGGCGGTGCTGGAAACCACCAAGAACGGGCTGGTAGTTGCGGCCGAAAAGCTGCCGGAGCTGGCTCGCTACCTGCATGACCAGCAGGGCTACGACTACCTTTCGATGGTCACCAGCGTGGACTGGCCACAGTATCTGGAAGTGGTCTATTACCTGTATCGAGTCGGCTCATCTCTTGCTGACACGGTGACGCGGAGACACGGAGACGCGGAGCCAGACGTCGCCGTGTCTCCGCGTCTCCCCGTCTCCGCGTCTCCCCGTCTCCCCGTCGCCCCGTCGTCAGACGCGCTGGTACTCAAGGTGCGCCTGCCCGATAAGGTGAACCCGACCGTGCCCTCAATGGTTCCGATCTGGCCCGGCGCCGATTTCCAGGAACGCGAAGTCTACGACATGATGGGCATCCGCTTCGAGGGCCATCCCAATCTACGTCGCATCTTGCTGTGGGACGGGTTCCAGGGATATCCACTGCGCAAGGACTTTAAAGAGGCGTATTACGAAGAGGACACCAAGCCCTTCAAAAGCCGCCACCCGGACGGAAAGCACCTGTGGGCCGAAGACCGCGTGCCTTGGAAAGATAACGTCACCTACCCCGTCGGTTGGGACCCCGACCTGTGGACATCGCCGCAGGTGCAATACCGTCGCATCATGGATGTGGACAAAGGTGGCAACGGTGCCGATCTGAAGACCGAGCGCATCCTGATCAATATCGGGCCGCAACACCCCAGCACGCACGGCGTGTTCCGGATGGTGTTGGCGCTGGAAGGCGAGAACGTCGTGGGGCTGGAGCCGGAGATCGGCTACCTGCACCGCTGCCACGAGAAAATCGGCGAGCGCAACACGTACATCATGAATATTCCCTTCACCGACCGGCTGGATTACATTGCGTCCATGTCCAATAACCTGAGCTACGTGCTGGCGGTGGAAAAGCTGATGGGCCTCCAGGTGCCCGAGCGCGCCGACTACATTCGCGTGATCATGGCCGAGCTCACGCGCGTGATCAGCCATTTTATCGCGGTCGGTTTCCTGTTCAACGACCTGGGCGCCTATTTCACCCCCGCGTTGTACGGCCTGCGCGAGCGAGAGCTGATCCTGGACCTGTTTGAAGCCGCGTCCGGGTCGCGCATGATGTGCAATTACATGCGCTTCGGCGGCGTCGCTGCCGATCTACCGGGGGGCTGGGTCGAACGGGCGCGCGATCTCGTCTGGAACCGGCTGCCGAGGACGATGGATGATTTCGAAAATCTGTTGGGAGGCAATGAGATCTTCCTTGGCCGCGCCAAGGGTGTGGGCGTGCTGACCGCCGAGGAGGCTGCCGCGTACAGCATGGCCGGCCCGATGCTGCGGGCGTCCGGCGTGCCGTACGATTTGCGCAAGGTCGCACCCTACTCGATCTACGATCGCTTCGCTTTCGACGTGTGCACCCGGCCTGAGGGCGACGTGTGGGCCCGGTTCCGCGTGCGCATGGATGAGATTTACCAGAGCATCCGCATCCTGAAGCAAGCTCTCGACGGCCTGCCCGAGGGGCCGATCATGCCGCCCGGCAAGAAGCAGTACCAGGTGCGCGTGCCCGCCGGCGAGGCCTACTCCCGCATCGAGGGGCCGAAAGGCGAGCTCGGTTTCTTTGTCGTCTCCGACGGCAAGCCCAACCCGTACCGCTACCACGTGCGCGCCCCAACCTTCATCAACCTGACCAGCCTGGAGAAGATGAGCATCGGCCACAAGCTGGCGGATGCGGTGGTGGTCCTGGGCGCGATTGATATTGTGTTGGGGGAAGTAGATCGGTAGGCTGGTAGAACTGGTGACTTGGTAGACTGGGGTGACTGGTGACTCGGTGCTGGTGACTTGGTAGACTGGTAGAGCGGTAAAGGATTTCCCGCTCTACCAGTTCCTAGTATCCTAGTTCCTAATTCCTAGTTCCTAGTTCCTAGTCTACCAGTTTCCCAGTATATAGCCCCGCTCAAGGAGCGAGTTATGTTCGGATCCGGTGTTCTCAAAGGCCTGGGCGTCACGCTGAAAGAGTTCGTCGCCACCTACGTCGACGACATCAAACAGATTCCCAGCCGGTATGCGGGCGGCAAAGAGGAGATCGACCAGAGCAAGGCATCCGCGCAGACCGGCTTGTTCACCGTTCAATACCCGGAGGAGCGGCGCAAGCTCTCCGAGCGGTTCCGCTACATCCCGATGCTGATTTACGAGGCAGAGACGGGCGAGGATCGCTGCACGGCGTGCGGCATCTGCGCGAAGGTCTGCCCGCCGCAGTGCATCTGGATCGTCCGCGACAAGGACGAAAACGGCAAGCCGATCACCCGGCCGGCGCAGTTCAACATCGACACGTCCATCTGCATGAACTGCGGCCTGTGCGCGGAGTTCTGCCCGTTCGACGCGATCAAGATGAACAACGATTACGAGATCGCGGCCTACCGCCGTATGCCCAGCCTGGTGTTCGATCTCAAAGAGCTGCGGGTGCCCACCACCTATTACGCCCGCATCCGGCCAACCGATTGGGCGGAAGAGGAAGCGGCGCGCAAGGCAAAAGAAGCTGAGAAGGCCGCAAAGCCGGCGCCCGCCGAGCGGAAGGGCAAGGGAGCGGAGGGGCCAGGGAGCAAGCCTCTCGCCACCGCAACCATCCCTGCCACCCCAACCGACGTCGCAGCGAGGCCGGCCCCCGCGCGCACGCCGGAGGAAGTCGAGCGGTTGAAGGCCGAGGCTGCCGCTCGTCGCGCGGCCAAGGCTACTGGTGAAGGCGGCACGTCTGCTGCCGCTGCTCCTATCGCTCCGGCTGCGGAAGCTGCCGTGGCGCCGGCCAAGCGCACGCCGGAGGAAATCGAACGGCTGAAAGCCGAGGCGGCTGCCCGTCGCGCCGCAAAAGCCGGGGGAGAGACGTCCGCACCGGCTGCGGAAGTCACAACACCTGCGACCGCCGCGGAGGCGCCGAGCGGTGTTGGTTCCAGGCGCACACCGGAGGAGATCGAGCGCCTGAAGGCCGAGGCCGCTGCCCGACGGGCCGCGAAAGCGGGGGGGGAAGCCGCTCCAGTGCCTGCGCCTGTTGCTGAGCCCCAGCCCGCGGCGGTAACGGAAGCCGCTCCGACGGAGCCGCCTGCCGCCCAGGCTGCACCGCCCGTTGCAGGCGTCGGCGCCAGGCGCACGCCGGAGGAGATCGAGCGCCTGAAGGCCGAGGCCGCCGCCCGAAGGGCCGCGAAAGCCGGACAAAGCAGCGAAAAATAACCGCTCTTCGCGAGACATAGCAACGGTCGCAGCTTTTCTCGTTCAGGAGGCGTCCTCATGCGTCAGGCGTTCGAATGGGACGAGGATAAAGCCGAAGCAAATCTGCGCAAACACCGGATTGGCTTTGGTGAGGCTGCGACCGTATTTCATGATCCGCTGATCGCCAGTATGCTCGACCCTGATCACTCTGACGGGGAACAGCGTTTCATCGCAATAGGTCGCTCTGCAAGAGGACGGCTTCTGGTCGTTGTGTATGCGGAACGAGGAAACAGCATTCGGATCATCAGTTGTCGAAGAGCCACATCATCGGAGCGGAGGGTCTATGAAGAAGAAGGGTATTGACCAAGAAGCGAGCGCAGATGTAGAGATGCGTCCGGAATACGACTTCCGTGGTGCTACGCGCGGGAAAGCCTACCGGCCGTTGCACGAAGGCTACGACGTACAGGTTCACAAAACAGATGGAACAACGATGGTACAGCAATTCATACTTGCAGAAGGCACGGTCATGCTAGAACCTGATGTTCAGGTGTTTTTCCCTGACTCCGAATCTGTGAACAAAGCCTTGCGCACACTCATCACGCTTTTTCCTGCATCCCGCAAACCCGCTATAAGGAAGACACAAGCATCTCAGCCGAGGAAACAAGCCGCCACAAAGGGTCGCTCAGAAACAGAGTCCAGAAAGGCTTAGGAATGAGAATTAATCAACTGTCCCGGCGATTCAACCGTAGCGGAGCATCCTGAGCGGAGGGCCGCAGCCCGTAGTCGAAGGATGCGGAGCGGTCAGCGTACAGGGCCGCATCCTTCGAC
>Ga0172369_10006471_pt1 | contig 13938 bp, 13 predicted proteins | sample LakKiv25m_FD_114539 | JGI IMG/M metagenome (GOLD analysis project Ga0172369, IMG submission 114539) | Freshwater microbial communities from Kabuno Bay, South-Kivu, Congo - kab_022012_11.25m | ecosystem: Environmental > Aquatic > Freshwater > Lake | place: Democratic Republic of the Congo...
GTCTAAGGAAATAATATGCATAAAACCAATAGCATGGCTAGAACAGAGTTTGCAGCTGCAATTGCTCAAATTGCCAAAGATCGCAAAATTGAGCCAGAGTCCATTCATGAAGCTATTCGTCAGGCTTTGGTCTCGGCTTATAGAAAAGAACTTGGCTTGGATGATGGTTTTTATTATTACGTGGATTTAAATGTGGATTCTGGTGAGTCAAAAATTCTACGTGCCCCAATTTTAGAACAAAACGAAGAAACGGGAGAGGTAATTTCTTGGGATGAAAAAAAAGCTACAGATGTTACCCCAGTGGGTTTTGGAAGAATAGCAGCTCAAACTGCCAAACAAGTGATATTGCAGAAAATTAGAGAATCGGAAAAAGATCAAATTTTGTCAGAGTACGAGTCCAAGATTGGCGAGATTGTTTCAGCCCAAATTTTGCGTATGGATGGTAGAAGAGTGGTTTTGGACTTGGGTAGAGGTTACGGTTGGATGCCACCGCAAGAACAGATGAGAGGAGAGTTTTATAGAGTCAACTCTAGAACTACTGTTTTGATTAAAGAAATTGTAGAAACTCCAAAGGGCAAAACAATTATTGTTTCTCGATCAGATGTTTCTTTGGTGAAAAAATTATTTGAAAGAGAAGTGCCAGAAGTGGCTTCTGGCGCTGTTGATATTGCTTTGATTGCCAGAGAAGCGGGTGTAAGGACTAAACTAGCAGTTAAATCTGCTCAATCTGGTGTGGATCCAGTGGGAGCTTGTGTGGGACAAAGAGGGGTGAGGGTACAAGAGATAATCAGAGAGTTAAATAACGAGAAACTGGATATTATTCCCTACTCTGATGATCAAAAAATCTTACTTCAAGGCGCTTTAGCTCCGGCAGAAGGTTTGCAGATTGAGATTGATCAAGCCAAAAAAGCTGTGACAGTGACTGCTCCTGATGATCAGCTGTCCTTGGTGATTGGTCGTGGTGGTCAAAACGCAAGATTGGCAGCCAAATTGACCGGTTTTCGAATCACGGTCAAGTCTGCTACAGGTCAGGTGGCTTCCAAAGTCACTGGCAAAGAAGAGTATGAGATTGATACTTTCAAAGGATTGGAGCAAACGACCAGAGAGTTATTAGTGGATTACAAACTTACCACTTTGGGTGATCTAGAACGGTTTGTTGACAAATGGCAAGCTTTTGAAATTTCCGATGAGCAAAAAGCTATTTTGAACAAAAAAGTTTTGGAGTATAAGCAAGAGCTTGTGATTTTAAACGAAAAGTATAAAGAAAAAGAAAATAGCAAACAAGAAAAAGAGAAAGCTAAGACGGAATCTGATACTCAAGAATAAAAGCAAAAAATATGGCCAAACAAACCAGACCTCCGGTCATCACTATCATGGGTCATGTAGATCACGGCAAGACTACTTTGCTTGACTATTTGCGTCATTCCAGATTAACTGCCAAGGAGGCTGGAGGTATTACCCAACATATTGGTGCTTATCAAATTGAGCATAAAGGTAAACTGTTGACCTTTATTGACACTCCGGGTCACGCTGCTTTTGGCAAGATGAGAGCTAGAGGGGCGGCCATTACTGATATGGTAATTTTAGTAGTGGCCGCAGACGATGGTGTTAAGCCGCAAACTATAGAGTCAATTCGTCATATTAAAGTAGCCAAAGTACCAGTTTTAGTAGCTATAAACAAAGTAGACTTACCTGATTTTTACCCAGATGTGATCAAAGGAGCTTTGGCTGAACAAGGTATTTTGGTTACTGGTTTTGGGGGTGACAGTGAGGTGGTGGAGATCTCGGCTCTCAAGGGCTTGGGTATAGATAAACTTTTGGATACTTTGTTGCTCATGGCAGAGGTTAACGATTTCTCTGCCGATCCACAAGCGCCTATGGAAGCGGTAGTGATTGAGTCTGCCAAGGATCAAAACAAGGGCATAGTGGTTTCTGTCATTGTTAAGCAAGGGACTTTAAAGTTGAGACAAGATGTCTATGCTGATCAAGCTAGTGGCAGGGTCAAGCTTTTGACCAATGATCTTGGTCAAAAGCTTGACCAAGTGCTGCCCGGTTGCCCAGCAGAGCTAATTGGTTTTAGTCAATCTCCCCCGGTGGGTTCTTTGGTGAAAGATCTGGCGGCTACTTATCCTCAAGCAATAAGCGAAGTGAAGGAAACAGTAGAAAATAAAAGCACAGATGCAGCTGAAGAAGTAGCCGCCTCTGTTGATTTTTCTTCATGGTTTGAGAATAAGCCAAAACTATCTTTGATTGTCAGAGCCGATGTCGAAGGCACTTTGGAAGCTATTCTTGGCAATCTTGATGATGAGAGCGTCAATTTACTTGACTTTGGTATTGGTGAGGTGACAGAGAAGGATTTGGATTTAGCTAGCGCCAGTGGTGCCACAATTATTGCTTTTCATATTAAGGTATCCAAAAGGGTGCTCAATTTAGCCAAGCAACAAGGTATAAAGATCAAAAGTTATGATGTGATTTACCACTTGATTGAGGACTTGCAGAAACAGATGCTTAAATTAATGGAGCCTACCATCGATGAAGTGATCACAGGCGAGGCAGAAATTTTGCAAATTTTTGAGATGAGAGGCGAACGGATTGCTGGCATTAGAGTCAAAATTGGTGAGATTAAGAAACATGACTTATTTCATTTGAGGCGTGACGGCAAAGATCTAGCCAATCCGGTGATTAAAACTATGATGCATGCCAAAGAAGAAGTAGTGACAGCTTCTGCCAAGCACGAGTGCGGTTTAACCTTCAAAAATCGTAAGTTAGATTTTAAAGTCGGCGACCTGCTGGTCGCCTACAAAAAAGCGGAAGAATGATCTGCTATAATACCTGCCTGAAGTATAAATATGGTTACTTGACTGACTGGTTTTTACAACTAGTCAAATCAAGGCTTTGTTCCAAGAAAGGACGGATACCATTATGGCTTTAACTAAAAAACAAAAAGCCCAAATTATAAAAGATTATCAACTTTTTGAAGGTGATACTGGTTCGCCAGAAGTGCAGGTAGCTTTATTGACCGCTTCTATCCAAGAGTTGACCGAGCATCTTGGCAAGCACAAAAAAGATAATCACTCAAGACGTGGTTTACTCAAACAAGTGGCCAAACGTCGCAGATTACTTAATTTCCTACGCACTCACGACGAAAAGCGTTACCGCAAGTTGATTGAGAGCTTGGGTTTAAGTAAGTAATCGTTTTTCTCTCCCAGTGCAATTAAACTTAAGAAACTTGGCTTTTTACCGTGTTGGAGGTTTTGGCGTGGTATAATTGCGGGTAGTATTATTAGAAGTTTTTAAAACCAAGTTTTTTGGCAGACGAACGAGGATTCAAGAGAGAAGAAGTGGTTTTTTTACACGTCTTTTCTCAAGGAATACTCTCTTGCCACTTGGGATTTTTGAAACTTAAGAAAGAAGTGGCGTATGTATCCTAAATACCCCAATGTATTTATTAAGGAGTTTGAGCTTGATGGTAAAAAAATCACCATTGAAGTAGGCAAATTTTCCGAGCAAACAGCAGGAGCTGTTTTAATTACCTGCGGTGAGACCGTAGTTCACACTACAGTAGCTTTGGGTAGAGCCGTTAATTTAGATTATTTTCCTTTGTCTGTGGAGTTTGCTGAAAAATTATACTCGGCTGGAGTAATTAAAGGATCGCGTTGGATTAAGCGCGATGGCCGACCAGCAGACGAAGTGATTTTAAAAGCTAGAGTGGTAGATCGTTCTTTGCGACCTCTGTTTCCAGACGGCATTAAAAATGAAGTCCAGATTATCAACACAGTTTTTTCTTATGATGGAGAAAATGACCCGGACATGTTGGGATTATTGGCTAGCTTTATTGCTGTTTCAATATCAGAAATTCCTTTCAATGGCCCGATGGCTGGCTTGAGAGTGGGATTTGATCAAGAAACTCAAAAGTTTCAGTTTAACCCAACTAACTCTCAACGTGAGGTTGGCCAGCTGGACCTAGTAGTTTCTGGTGGAGCCAACTCTATTGTGATGGTAGAGGCTGGAGCCAAAGAAATTACAGAAGAAATTATGGTTGAGGCTTTGACCCAAGCTCAAGAAAAACTTGGCAAGCTTTGTCAGGTAATTACGGAGATTGTTTCTGAAATTGGCAAACCTAAAATTGATTTGGTAGTCAAAGATGAAGCAAAAATTGCTCAAGTGGAAAAGGCTTTGGCGGAGATTGAAGAGAGTCATAAAAAAGAAGTACTTGAGATTGTCAAGAAACAAGCGCTTTTGGAGCCGGCCGAGACCAAAGATTTGGTTGAGGCAGTTTTGCTCAAACTCAATAGCCAAGTCAGTGATGAGGCTGAAGTTTTGACCGAAGGTCAGGTGGGCGAGGCTCTGCACAAAGCCTTAAAACAGGCGGCTAGAAACATGATTATTAACGAAGAAGTTAGGCCAGATGATCGAAAACCTGACGAAATAAGGCCAATTTGGTGTGCGGTGGATGTTTTCCCAAGGACCCATGGTAGTGCGATGTTCAAGCGTGGCGCTACTCAAGCTGTGACGGTGACCACTTTGGGTGGACCTACAGTCAGTCAGTACGTGGAGGGCATTGATGGTTTAGAGACCAAAAGATATATTCACCATTACAACATGCCTCCATTTGCTAGTGGTGAGGCTGGTAGGTTTGGCGCACCCAAAAGAAGAGAGATTGGTCATGGAGCTTTGGCAGAAAGAGCTTTGATTCCAGTTTTGCCTTCCCAAGAAGAATTTCCTTACACTATTATGGTGGTTTCAGAAATCTTAAGCTCCAATGGTTCCACTTCCCAAGCTTCAGTTTGTGGCTCAACCATGTCATTGATGGCTGCAGGAGTACCTATCAAAAGACCGGTGGCTGGTATTGCTATGGGTTTGATGAGCAATGGTGAAAAGTATGTAGTTTTGTCTGACATCCAAGGTTTGGAAGATCATGTGGGTGATATGGATTTCAAAGTAGCAGGTACCGAGGTGGGCATCACGGCTTTACAGATGGATATTAAACTCACTGGTCTTTCTAGAGAAATTCTAGTGAAGGCTTTGGCACAAGCCAAAGCCGGCAGAATGCACATCTTGACTAAGATGCTTGAGTGCATTGATAAGCCTAGACCAGCTATTTCCAAGTATGCGCCCAAGATTTATCAGCTCACTATCCCTGCCGAAAAAATTGGCGAGTTGATTGGTCCGGGAGGCAAGATGATTAAAAGCATCATTGAGACTACTGGAGCCGAGATCAATGTTGACGAGGACGAAGAGAAAAAGGTTGGTTTAGTCACCATCTCTTCTCCAGATCAGGGAGCTATTGATAAAGCAGTGGAAATTATCACTGGTATGACCAGAGTAGTGGACGTCAATGATGAGTTTGACGCTGTAGTAACGCGAGTGGAGGCTTACGGAGTATTCGCCGAGTACTTACCCAGCCGCGAAGGATTAATCCATGTTTCCAATATGTCCACTGATTATGTAGATGATCCTAGCTCTCTTTACAAAGTGGGTGATACAGTCCATGTGAGAATCAAGGAGTTCAAGGAAGATGGCAAGGTAGGTTTGTCACTTTTGAGTCTTGAACAAGAGGAAGAGCTGGCAGAAAAACGCGGCGGTGATCGTCAAGGAGGACAGAGGAGAGAGTTTGGCGGTCGCAGGGAGTTCAATAGACGTCCAAGTGGCGGTGGCTTTAGACCTCGTCGGTAAGTAAGGTACTTATTGATTGACTTGGCTTGGTGGTTGGTTTAGTCTTGTATACGAGTTATGCAAAGGTCTGTTTTGGAGACAAAAACCAAGGGTTATAGTTTGTTTAATCTAAGTCAAGCCTATGACTTGGCCGATCGTTTCAATTTGGCATTGGATCAAACAGAGGATATTGCAAAACTTTTCTTGGTGATCAGTCAAACTATGGAAGTAGTATCTCCTTGTGTCAGTGGAGTGATACTTGGTCCAGAGGTAGGATTTGAGGCAGTGTTTCGCAAAGATCCCAAAACGGGGTTGGTTTTAAGTTTAGAGAAGCAATCGTCTTTTTTTAGTGTTAATGAGATGCCCAAGTTTTATGAACAGTGGGGAATAGAGCAAATTCGCAACAATTATGGCGTGGGTCATTTGAAACTTTATTATCACCCACAAGAGGAGCTGGCTACACAAAAAAAACAACTGGCTGGAGAGCTTTATGATGCGGCCAAGTATGAGGGGGTGGACTTAATTATCGAGCTAGCTATGTACCAGCCAGAAAAGACCTTGTCAGAAAATGAGTCCAATGATTCTTTTGAAGAAACGCAACTTTTGGCTGCCAAAGAATTTCAAGCTGTGTGTGATTTACTAGTTTTGGAGTATCCTCATTCCTCTTTGTCTTGTGCCACTTTATCAGCCGAGCTGGATGTTCCTTGGCTTTTGGCCGATAGATTGGATGATTACACTTATTTTAAAGAGTGCTTGCGAATTGCTATGGAAAATGGAGCAGTGGGTTGTCAGATAGATAATGTGGTCTGGTCTGGTTTACCAGAAGTCAAACTGGCTCAAGCTGATCAAGATAGCAAAGACTGGCAGGTTCTCACTAAGTATATCCAGACAGAGTTGAGGGATAGACTGATAGAGATTACCAGAATTGTTGATGAAATTAAAATGAGAGTGGTTAAATGAAACAACTGATTTTTGATGTGGAGACGAAGAAGATCTTTGACGAAGTAGGTGGTTACTTTCCTGACAAGCTGGGTGTTTCGTTTGTGGGTGCTTGCTGGCGCGTAAGCGCCAACGAAAAAGGAGAGATGAAAGGTTTTTTTGAGGAAAACTTGGGAGATTTTTTTCAGTTATTGGAGCAGGCTGATTTGGTGGTAGGTTTTAATTCTTTGGGTTTTGATTTACCAGCTTTGTCACCATACTATGGTGGAGATTTTTCCCAACTCCCCAACTTGGATTTATTGGAAAGAATTAAAAAACAGCTTGGCCACCGCATTAGTCTAGATGCGGTGGCCAAAGAAACCCTTGGCTTGGGTAAGATTGGCAATGGTTTAGACGCTATTCGTTACTACCAGTCAGGGAATATGAAAGCCTTGGCTGATTACTGTCTGCAAGATGTGGCAGTGACAAGAGATATCTACGATTATGGCTTAAGCAAAGGAAAAATTAAGTTTCGTAATAAATGGAACAGGCTGATTGAGACACCGATAGACTTCTCCTTTAACTTTAGTAAAAAAATGGGTGTGCAGATGAGTTTAATTTAACAAAATCTAATGAAAACAGAAAACCCCAAGATTTGTTTTACTGCCTGTGGGATCTTGATAGTTGAAAATAAAGTATTGTTGATAAAACATCGCAAGCTAAATATTTGGCTTTGTCCTGGTGGACACATTGAACAAGATGAGATGCCGCACTTGGCAGCTGAAAGAGAATTTTTTGAAGAGACTGGTATTAAAGTCAAAGCCAGTTTTGGGCAGTTGCCAAGATCAATAGAGCTTAAAAAAATGACGGATGATAGTGTTTACTGTCCAACACCTTTGACCTGTGATTTGCACTGGATTTGTAAAGAAAATTACTCTCGCCGTTTGCTCGGTAATCAGCCTATTGAACTTTGGCAGAAAGGTTGTGAGCAACATTTTAATCAATCATTTTTGGTAGAGTTAGCCGATGATAAGCAAATCACAACAAAGCAAGATAAAAATGAGGTCACAGATCTGAATTGGTTTAGACAAAATGAGATTAAAAAGTTGGGTGTGATAGAAAAAGTTGGTTCTGAACTTGATTTAGCCTTTGCTGTTTATAAAAAGAATCAGCGTGGTAAGATGCGTGTGTGAAAATAGATCGCTTAACAGTCAGTGTTAAAGGCAAAACTTTACTCAAAGATTTTTCTTTAAGTATCTCGCCCAAGCAAGTACATGTGCTAATGGGCCCTAATGGATCTGGTAAAAGCAGCTTGGCACTTACTTTGGCCGGTCAGCCGGATTATCAAGTGATGTCTGGACAAGTATTGGTTGATGGTCAAGATTGGTTAAAATTAAGCGCAGAAGAAAGGGCAAGGCAAGGTTTAATCTTGGCTTTCCAAAATCCAGTAGAGGTGCCTGGTGTGAAGGTTAACCAATTTTTGCGACAAGCTTATTTAAATAGATTTAAAGGTAGCTTGAACAAGTATCCTTCGGCTTTGGAGTTTTTTGGCTATCTAGAAAAGTTATCCAAAAAACTTGAGCTTGATGTTGGTTTTCTTAAAAGAGGTTTGAATGAAAACTTCAGTGGAGGTGAAAAAAAACGCTTGGAAATGTTGCAGCTCCTAGTTTTGGCTCCACGTTTTGCTGTTTTGGACGAAATTGACTCCGGTTTGGATGCGGATGCTTTAAAACTCATGAAAAAGACTATTGCTTGGTTACAAACAAAGCACCAAACCGGAATTTTGCTTATTACCCACCACTTAAGGATTTTAAAATACGTCCAACCTTACAAAATTCACATCATGATTGATGGCTGTTTGAAGAAAAGTGGTGGAGTAGAATTATTAAAGACGATAGAAAAAAAAGGTTTTAAATCAAGTTTTGAAAAGGAAGATTTATGAATCATCAATTGACCAATCAAGTCAAACTTTTACAAAAAGCACTTTTAGTTTGTGATGAGGAGTTTCTGATTTTAAAACGTTCGGCTGATAGTTTAACCAGACCAAATAATTGGGATTTGCCAGGAGGTAATAGCGAATGGCCTGTTGATGCCACCCCAATCCAGTCTGCCGCTGTCACCCTGAGCCCGTCGAAGGGTAGACAAGCTTTAGATGACACTAATTACATCAATCTTCACCAAGCCGACTTAATCAGAGAGATTAAGGAAGAAACTGGGGTTGTAGTCAACAGCAACCAAATTGGCTATCAACCAATTTACTTTGGCACCTATTTTGAAAATCAAAAACAAGTTTATAGCATAATTGTTGGTTGGAAAGTTTCACTACCGGCAAAACCGATAATCAAGATTAGTAGTGAGCACAGAGAGTTTCAATGGATCAAACCGTCAGAGTTTGACCATTTTGAGTTCGGTTTTGCCGGAAAAAAATCTGGTTTTATCCGCCAGATAGTTAATAATCTTGAGTATTAGTTTTTAAACTCAAGCCTCCATTGCTTCTTGAATGTTTGGTTGGTAATAAGGAAGCTGTTGTTTACTTTTATCACTTTCTAAGTAGTTTTGTCTCCATTCACCTTCTTCCAAAATATATCTTTGACCAGCGCTTAAAGCGGCAGCTTGATTTAATTGAGCTCTAGTAAATATTAGTTCATCTTCTTGTTTTTCTTCTGCTTGAGTATCAGAGTATTGATGCCAATACAGACCATCGCTTTTCAAAACTGCCTGACCGGGATTGAATGTGTCTGTTGTTTTTGGCTCTATACCGACATAGACTATATCCATCTCTCCTTGATCTAATATCTTGGCAATTGCAAGTGTGTTGAGAGAGTATTGATTACCAATTTTCTCATTTGTTTTTGATCCAAAGGCTATCAAGGATTGACCGTTATCTAATTGACCGATTAGTCTAGTGGTATCTGTTTCTTTTGGCAGAGTGTCCTTTGGTGGGTTAAGGTGAGTGATGACATTAATAGTAAAATCATCCTCTTCTTCACCTTCGTATGCTGGGTTTTTTGTTGGTTTCCCATCACCGACTTTTTGTCTCCTGGTGAAAATCACGACATCTGATATTTCTTCTCTTCCATTTGAGTACATTAAATTGTGTTACGCGTCTATTGCTATGCATGGCCATCCATTATCATCGTAATAGCCAAAACTAGACCCATTTGTACAATAGTAATAGTTACGAGCTTGATCCATTGATTTTGCTATTGCCAATCTATAGGTTAAAGTATTTAAGTGATCATTTTTATCTTTTGCAGCAACTTGACTTAGGTTTACATTAATACCACCACTGCCAGCGCTGGCTTGATCTCCAGTTGTCATTTCAATGTATGTATTCAATTCGTTGTTTCGTATACTTTCAACTACGGCGTAAGATCCAGTTTTATCGCCAAAGCAAACTCTATCACCAGCAGTAAAAAGAAATGATTTTTTTTCGCCATCTTTAAGTCTAATAGATTTGGATTCTTTCAATCCATATTTATGATATTCAGTTATACCATCGCGGTGGTAAGTAATTAACAAATTTTCTCCAGTTGGTCTGGGTTTGACGCTGTCAATGGATACATTTTCAAGACCAAAGGCTTTTAGGTTGATTCTAATAATTGTTTGATTTTTTTCTCGTTCTATTACTTCCAAGTATTTTTCCTCGCCCTCTTCAACGATTGTAGCGATTATGGGTAAAGAAGGATCATTATTTTCAGCTCCTTCAGCTCCGATGAGAATACTCCCTTCGCTATATGCTGCCAATGATTTTATAATTCCAAGTTTTTCTTCTGTATCCAAAACATCTTTAATACTCTTGAAAACTTCAACAGCTTTGGTTACAGGAGGATCTAGTTTTTCTTTAGGATCTTGATCAGCTCTCACTGGTCTAGGTTTGCCTAAAAATAAGTAGGAAAGCAATGCAGCAATAGCTCCAGCTCCTTTTTGAAGAAATTCTCTGCGGGTAAGTTTGATAGGTGATCTTTCAGTCATAGCTTGTTTTTAATTATAACAAAAATAAAAACTTTGTTTGTTATACTACCTTTTAGAAAGTATGTCCAAGTTGATTACCAAAAAAACCATCAAACCAGCCGACCTAATTGTTGATGATTATCAACCAGGTTTCTTTTATCCTACTGATGGGTATCAACACATTAGCCGTTTGGGTTTGGATGATCAAGTAGTCAAGGAGATATCAGGGATCAAACATGAGCCAAGCTGGATGCTTCAGAGAAGACTTAAAGCGTTGTCTGCTTTTCAATCTAGACGGATGCCCAGTTGGGGAACCGACTTATCTCACATTAATTTTGACAAATTGCATTACTATTTAAAACCAACCGATGGCCAAGTTGATTCTTGGGATGCAGTGCCCAATGATGTGAAGAAAACTTTTGAGAGGTTGGGAGTGCCGCGCGCAGAGCGCGCGGCACTAGCTGGAATCAAGGCTCAATATGACAGTGAGGTGGTTTATGGCTCAATTCAGAAATCTTTACTTAAAGACGGAGTAATTTTTTTATCCATGGATGAGGCCCTGGCCAAATATCCGGACTTAGTGAAGCAGTACTTTGGTAAGTTGGTGCCTTTGGTAGATAATAAATTTGCTTCTCTTAATACCGCTGTTTGGTCTGGAGGATCGTTTGTTTATGTTCCAAAAGGGGTGAAAGTCAGTTTGCCACTACAGGCTTATTTTAGAATCAATGCCGCTAATGCTGGCCAGTTTGAAAGAACTTTGATAATTGTCGACGAAGGTGCCAATGTCCATTATATTGAAGGGTGTACCGCCCCTAACTTTTCCAGTGCTAGTTTGCACTCGGCTGTGGTGGAAGTGTTTGTCAAAAAGGGCGCGCGTTGTCAGTACACTACGATCCAAAACTGGTATAAAAACGTTTACAACTTGGTAACCAAGCGCGCCAGAGTAGAAGCAGAAGCCACCATGATTTGGACGGATTTTAATATGGGTAGCAAGGTAACAATGAAGTACCCGGGGTTTGTTTTGGCTGGCAAAGGAGCCAAAGGAGAGATGTTGAGCATGGCCTTAGCTGGAGCCGGTCAGCATCAGGACACTGGTAGTAAGGCCATTCACCTAGCACAAAACACCAGCTCTTCAATTGTCAGCAAATCAATTAGCAAAGATGGAGGGCGTACCAGTTATCGAGGTTTAGTTCAAGCCGGTCCTTTAGCCTTAAATAGTCAGAATGTAGTAATCTGCGATGCTCTTTTGTTAGACAAAAAATCAAGAGCTGACACTTATCCTATTCAGCGGACGTTTCACAATCAAGTGGCTTTTCAGCACGAGGCTACAGTTTCCAAAATTGGCGATGACCAATTGTTTTATCTCATGAGCCGGGGGATCAGTGAACAGGAGGCGCGGAAGATGATTATCAATGGTTTTGTAGGTGATTTAGTAAGGGGTTTGCCCTTGGAGTACGCGGTAGAGATGAATCGTTTAATTGATTACGAGATGGAGGGGAGCGTGGGTTAATGCAAAAAATTGATTTAAAAACTCCAAATAAAAAAATTATTCAACTTGACCAGCCTGGGGAGTACCAATTTAACCTTTTGGTTCCTGAGGCAGAAGTGGTTATTAGCAGTGGCTTGTTGGCTGTTGGCAGGCAGGAATTATTTTTAAGGGTAATCGTTAACCATCTTGCGCCCCGCACTCATTCTACTGTGATGCTTAAAGCAGTGGGTAAAAACACAAGTTCTATTAAGTTTGCGGGGCGCATTATTATTGTTGAAAATTGCTTTGCCTCAACCGCTTTTTTAACCGAAAGAATTTTACTGTTATCCAAGCAAGCCAGGGCTGAAATAATCCCAGATTTAGAGATAAAAAACCACGACGTCAAATGTTCTCACGCTACCAGCATTACCCAGCTTAATGAGAAAGAACTGTTTTACTTGATGAGTAGAGGTATTGGTCGTTTGCAAGCGGAAAAAATGATTATTTCAGGTTTTTTTAATACTCCGTGATATACTGACCATGTTATGTGGTACAAATTTTGGTCTAAACTATTTTGTCGTTCCAAAACTGCTACCTGCAGGAGTGTTTCTAGTGAGAGAGTTGCCAAGAGTGTGGCCAATAGTATTAAAAAATATCACCAGACTTATCTTAAACTGGAAAGTTATGACACCAAGCCTCAATCAAACACCAAAAACCTGGCTCACCCTGACTTTGTGCAAAAATATCTACACAAACTTTCAGAAACGCGTTAAATTTCAAGAGCCGTTGAAAAATTTTGAGTCGCGTTTTCCGGGCAAATTGGAAGCAATTTTGGGCTCTGTTAGCCAGTCTTTTGCTGGCCAGAGTTTGTACCCTACAGTTTTGGATGCGGCTTCGGCTTATTTTTACAAGATTAACTGCTTACATCCTTTTGAGAATGGTAATAAACGTCTTTGCATTTTGTATACCGATGCTTTTTTATATTTTCACGACTTGGAGCTTCAACTTTCTCACAGGCAAATGTATGATCTAGCACTTTTTGTAGCTCAGTCCAGGATCAAGTACAGGTTGAGTCAGGAAGACTTGCATGTTTTGTGCAGGTTGATCATTGCTGACTACACCAAAAAACGCAATCAATCCTTGGTTTCAGCTATTGGCCAACTTTTACCTAAAGGGTTGAAAGTACCGGAATTAAAAATTAGCCGTAGTAAAATATAACCATACCGATGTTAAAACTAGGCCAACCAATCAAGGCAGATTTTCCAATTTTCACTCAATATCCAAACTTGAGTTATTTGGATAATGCCGCTACTACTCAAAAGCCAAAAGTGGTAATAAACAGCATTACTAAGTACTACCAGACTACCAATGCCAACATTCATCGTGGAGTATATAAGTTATCCGATTCAAGCACTTTAGCTTGGTATGAAAGTAGAAACACAATAGCCTCTTTTTTTGGGGCCAAACCCGAAGAGCTAATAATTACCCGTAATGCCACTGAAAGTATCAATGGGGTGGCATATGGATGGGGTTTGGATAATTTACGCGCCGGCGATGTGATTCTTACTAGCGTGATGGAGCATCACGCTAACATTGTTCCTTGGCAGGAGCTTTGCAAACGTACCGGCGCGCAACTGAAGTTTATCCCAGTTTTACCCACTGGTCAGTTGGATTACGAATGGCTAATGGACAATTTAAATAAAAAAGTCAAGTTAGTGGCTATTACTTATGTTTCCAACGTGTTAGGCACGGTCAACGACGTAACCAGAGTAATTGATTTGGCTCATGAAATGGGGGTCAGAGTTCTAATTGACGCCGCCCAAGCGGCCGCTCATTTACCGATTAACTCTAGAGAGCTAGATGCTGATTTTTTAGTTTTTTCTGGCCATAAAATGTATGGGCCAATGGGAGTGGGGGGACTTTTGGTAAAAAAGAGTTTACTA
>Ga0172369_10006474_pt1 | contig 13935 bp, 7 predicted proteins | sample LakKiv25m_FD_114539 | JGI IMG/M metagenome (GOLD analysis project Ga0172369, IMG submission 114539) | Freshwater microbial communities from Kabuno Bay, South-Kivu, Congo - kab_022012_11.25m | ecosystem: Environmental > Aquatic > Freshwater > Lake | place: Democratic Republic of the Congo...
ACCCGACGCAGGGGTGCTGCGCGACGCGGGTGGCGGCGTGCGGCTGACGGGCGAAAGCGTAACGATGGACGACGGGGCTTCTGCTCCTCCCGCCAAGTGTGTCAACTTGATAGGCATGGTTCAGACCGCCATGGATCCGCATCAGATCAGGCATCTTCTGGATCGGGCGTTCCGCGTCGCGCTCTCGCAGCGCACGGTGACGTGCATCATCCTGCCCAAGGACGTGCAGGAACTGGACGCCGCGGAGCCCGCGCACAAGCACGACAGCGTCCACTCGGGCGCCGGCTGGAGCGCGCCGCGCGTGCTGCCGCAGCCGGCCGATTTGCAGCGCGCGGCGGAAGTGCTCAACGCCGGCTCGCGCGTGGCGATGCTCGTGGGCGCCGGAGCGCAGGACGCCGCGGACGAGGTCGTCGAAGCCGCCGATCTGCTGGGCGCCGGAATCGCGAAGGCGTTGCTCGGAAAGGCCGTGCTTCCGGACGATCTGCGCTTCGTCACCGGCGCCATCGGGCTGCTCGGCACGCGTCCGAGCTGGGAGCTGATGAGCGAGTGCGACACGCTCTTCGTCGTCGGCAGCAGCTTCCCCTACCCCGAATTCCTCCCGAAGGAGGGCCAGGCGCGCGGCGTGCAGATCGACCACGACGGACGCATGATCGGCATCCGCTACCCCATGGAGGTGAACCTCGTCGGCGACAGCCGGCTCACGCTGCAGGCGCTCGTGCCCCTTCTGCAGCGCAAATCCGACAGATCCTGGCGCAGACGCGTCGAGGCCTCGGTCGCCGAATGGTGGAAGCTCCTGGAGGCACGCGCGCGCCGCGAGGCGAATCCGCTCAACCCCCAGCTCGTCTTCTGGGAGATGTCGCAGCGGCTGCCCGAAGGCTGCATCGTCTCGGCGGATTCCGGCTCGGGCGCGAACTGGTTCGCGCGCGACGTGCGCATCCGCAGCGGCATGAAGGCGAGCCTGTCGGGCAATCTCGCGACCATGGGGCCTGCGATGCCCTACAGCATCGCCGCGAAGCTGGCGTTTCCCGACCGCTGCGTCGTCGCGTGCGTGGGCGACGGCGCCATGCAGATGAACGGGCTCGCGGAGCTCATCACGGTCAAGCGATACTGGAAGGACTGGACCGACCCGCGCTTCGTGGTGCTCGTGCTCAACAACCGCGACCTGAACCAGGTCACTTGGGAAATGCGCGCCATGAGCGGCTACCCGAAGTTCCCGGCGTCGCAGGATCTGCCCGATTTTCCCTACGCCCGCTATGCCGAGGACCTGGGGCTGCTCGGCCTGCGCGTGGATAGGCCGCAGGACGTGGGCGCCGTGTGGGACAAGGCCTTCGCAGCGAACCGGCCGGTCCTGGTCGAGGCCGTGACCGATCCCGAAGTGCCGCCGCTTCCGCCGCACATCTCGCTCGAGCACGCCAAAGGCCTTGCCAGGGCCATTCTCAAGGGCGATCCCGGCCGTGCCGACATCGTGCGACAGGCCTACAGCCAGATGATCGGCGCGAAGATCGGGTCGTAGCGGCGCGGCACTGGGAAACCCGTGAGGACGACATCGACCCATGGGACGCGCCGTGCGCTGCCCGTCCTGCGCCCGCGCGTCCGGCGCGACGAGACGGAGGATCTTGCCGAGGATCTGCGCGCGAGCGTGCGCGCCGCACGGATGCGGGCGTCATGTGCCCGCGCCACTTGGCGCCCCGGGGCGCCCGCTGGCGACGCGGCGGTCGGCTGGACTCGCGGCGATCGCCCTGCCGGGGCTCGGTTTCGTTGCCGTCCGCTACTGCGGCGCGGCGCCCGCCTGCTTCGCGGCGCCCGCTCCCCGCACCCGGTTGCGCCCCGCGGCCTTCGCGCCGTAGAGCGCCAGGTCGGCCGCCGCGACGAGCCCCTCGGCACCGCTGGCGTCCTCGGGCATGGTGGCCACGCCCGCGCTGACGGTGCACCGGCCCGGCAGACCCGCGACCTCCACGGCCGCGCGAATGCGCTCCGCCACCAGCATCGCGTCGCGATGCGACGTGTCCGGCAGCAGCACGGCGAACTCCTCGCCGCCGTAGCGGGCCACGAGGTCCATGCCGCGGCGCCCGTCGCGCAGCAGCGTCGCCAGGCTCGCCAGCGCCCGATCGCCTTCCGGATGTCCCTTCGTGTCGTTGACGCGCTTGAAGAAGTCCAGATCCAGGATGATCAGCGACAGCGGCGTGCCCAGACGCTGCACGCGTTCGGTCTCGATTTCAAGGCGATCCGTGAACGCGCGCCGGTTGGCGAGCCCGGTCAGCGCGTCGGTGGCCGCGATTTCCTGGAGCTGGGCGTTCGCGACCGCAAGGTGCTCGTTGGCATGGAGAAGTTCCGCCGTGCGCTCCTCCACCTCGCGTTCCAGCCGCGTCCTGTCGCTGCGCAGGCGCTCCGCCATGGCCCCGAACGCCGCGGCGAGACTGCGCAGCTCGTCCGTGCCGTCCGCCTGCAGGGCCGGCACGGCCTCGTCCGCTCGGAACGCGGTCGCGGCATCCGCAAGCTGCTTCATGGGACGCTCCACGTGGCTGCGCAGCACGGAAGCCATCACCAGGTAGGCCAGTGCGACCGCCGCCAGCAGCGCCCCGACCGCCGCGAGCCCGGTGCCGCCCGGACCCGCACCGGACGTCTCCGCGACCAGCAGTTCCAGCGTGCCCGGATTCTCCGCCGGGCCCAGACGAAGCGTCGTCCTCCACCGCATGCCCGCCGGACCGGCCTCCCGCACGGCCTCGCCCGGCGAGCGCGGTCCGCCCCCGGTCAGCAGGGCGCCCGGGCTCCGCGCGATCACGCTTCCGCCGGCGTCCCTCGCGACGATCTCCGCGACACCCGCGGAGTCCCACGCGGGGCGGCTCACGCGCTCCACGTGTGCCTGGAGTCCCTGCGGTCCCGAGTTCTCGAGGACCACGGCCAGCGACGCCGCCAGCGCGCGCCCCTTGGCCAGGGCGTCCCGGCGCGCGTGCTCGCGGTCGTCCTGCTGGGCACGCAGAACCACGAGTCCGGCGACGAGCGCGCACGCGGCCGCCACGCCCGGCAGCGACGTCCAGACCGTTTTCGCGACGATGCGCAGGCGCCCGCTCCCCTTCGCGTACCGACCGGGGGAAGTCTAGCCGATCCGCCTCGGTAGGAGCCTCTCCCACACCGGTCAGCGCGGCTCGCCTCCGGAGCCGGGAGCATCCGCGACACCGCCCGGGGGCGGGACGACGGGCGGCGCCGCCGCCGCAGGTCTCGCCAGAGCCGGTGCGACAGGCCCTGCGGGCACGGCAGCCGGCGGCGCCGGAGCCGTTGCGGGCTGCACCTGCGCGGGGACCGCGACGGCCGGTTGCGGGGCCGGCGACGGCACGTCGATTCGCACGGGCGCGATCTCCAGGCGCGGCGTGCCCTCGCTGCTGCCGTCGTTGCGGACGGCTTCCGCCGGCGTCGCGGTTTCGGGTTTCGGCGCCGGCGCCTGCGGTGCGGGAACCGTTCCGGCCGGCTTCGCCTCGAAGGCGGCGCCCATCTCGGGTGCAGGACCCGGCTTGAACAGGACGATCTGCCCCAGCGAAGGGTCGATCGTCCCCGCCAGCTTGCCGTCGCCATCGACCAGATCCGCGGCCTTGACGCCGGCCGAGCGGAGGTAGACCAGCAGCGCCGTCTTGCCCTCTTCGGAGCGGCCGAAATCCGGCGTGATGCGCACCACCGTGGACGCGGAGTCGCGCACGACCGCGGTCACGCCCTCGATGACCGGCTTGTCGGGGCGCTCGCCGAAGAATCCGCGCGCGTACACGGCGATGGCGAGCGCCGCGGCAGCGCCCAGCAGTGCCACGGCCACGCGCCGCCACGGCGAGGTGCGTCTCCGCGGAGCGGCCACGGGAATCTGCGCCTGGTCGGATTCCTGCGCAGGCGTCTGCTCGCCGCGGAACCGGACCGACAGACGCATGAGGTCGCCGGCACGGGCGGAAACCGCCAGACGGCACGTGTCGAGCTCCGAGGCCAGGTCCTCGGCGCCCTCGCGGCGCAGCCGTGCGATGTACGGCTCGATCGCGCGGCTCCAAGCCTGCATTTCCGACAGAATCCCGGAGAGCCGATCCTGCGCCAACTCGGTCCGGCGCGGCGGGTCCGAGCGAAGCAGCTCGGTGCCTGCGCGCTCGACGGCCGTCGCCCGCATCCGGTGGGCGGCCCCCTCGCGCACCAGCGCGAGCAGTGCGGGCTCCAGGCCGGGTTCCCCGGCCGGCGGCGTTCCCGCTGCAGGCGTTTCCTCCATGGCCGCGGCCGCCATCATGGCTTCCGCGAGGTTCTCTGCCGGCACATCCGGCGCAGCCGCCGCGGGCGCAGGTTCCACGGCCGCCGCCGGCTCCTCGCAAGACGCCGCCTCGGGCACCGCGACGCCCGGCATCTCCGCGGCCGCCGCCGGGATCGCCAACTCCGGCACCGGAAACTCGACGAGCGTCGAACGGTCCTCCGCCGCTTCGCCGGCCGGATCGCCGGGAGCCGGCTCCGCGGTCGGCAGCACCAGCACGGCGACCGCCGGCTGCGTGGCCCCCGCTTCGATCGGGATTTCTTCAGGCGTTTCGGCAGGTTGCGCAGCTTCCGCCGTTGCCGCCCCGACGGCCTCCGCCTCTCCTTGCGCGATCGCGACCGGCAGAGCGGGGGCTTCCGGCACCTGCCGGGCGACCGGTGCCACGACCGATTCTGCAATGATTTCGAGTGGTTGCGCGGCTTCGTCGAACGCAGGCCCCTCGGCTGCCGTTTCCGGCGCAGCCTGCGCCCGGCCGGCTGCCCCGGCTTCCGGGGCCTCGACGGATGGCTCCTCGGGCGCGGGAGGCGCCGCGAACGGCTGCAGGGCGGCGTCGGTTTCGGCCGCGAATGCCTTTTCGGCGGCTGTCTCCGGAGGAGCCGGCGGAGCGGCGACAGGGACGAGCGCCGCCTCCGTGGGCGCCGCCGCGGTCTCGACAGGCGCGTCCGCGACCGGCAGCGGCGGGACGACCGATTCGAAAGTCGAATCCGTTTCCGGCTGCAGCGCCTCTTCGGTTCCGGCGACCCGGGCCTCGACCACGGGCACGATGGGAGCCAGCGAGGCCTCGGTCACGGCAGAGATTGCCTCATCCTCCGCGGAAGGCTCCGGCGGTACCTCGGCCGCGGCGTCGAGTGCGGCAGGCGCGTCGCCGATCCCGGCCGCCAGCGCCTCTTCGGCATCCGTCGGCATCGGGGGCGGCAGGCCGCCCGCGTCGGTCCACGATGCGTCGGCCTCGGCGAATTCGCCCGTGCCGGCGTCGGCCGGAAGCTCCGGCGGGGGCGCCGCTTCCGCCTCGTCCGGCACAAGCGCGTCCTGCGGAACCTCGGGAGGCCGCAGCGATGCTTCGAAGGCGCGCAGTTCCTCGTCCGCCAGGTCGTCGAAACTGCTGTCCGCAGGCGGCTCCGGTTCGGCCGCAGCCTCCAGGGTACCGTCGGCCGTCTGCCACGCGTCCGCACCGGGCACGCCGGTACCTTCGACGGGTGCCGCGCTCTCGAAAGCCCCCTCCTCGTCGCCGTCGGACGGCAGCGGAGGCGGCAGCGCCCCGATCCCGTCTTCGCCGGCCGCAAATGCGGCATCGGGCTCCGCGGAGAGCGGATCACCTTCGAGCGGCAGGCCGTCTCCGGACACCGCCCAGGCTTCGGCCGGGGGAGGCATGTCTGCGCCGGACGCGTCCCAATCCTCCGACGCGTCGGGAGGAGGCGGCGGGAGCTCGGGATCCGCCGGCAGGTCGAGTGCATCGAGTTCGGCGGGAGCGCCCAGCGGGTCCGCGCCGGCGTCCGCCGCGAACGGATCGTCGGGGAGCGCCGATTCCAGCGGATCCCCGCCCATCGGCTCCGCGAGCGGGTCGGCCGCGAGCGGCGCTCCGAGCGGATCCTCGTCGGCGGGAACCTGCGCGGCCTCGCCGTCGGCCCAGTCCTCGGGCGCGGGCGGCGGCAGCGCCTCGCCGGACCTTCCGGGCGGCGGCGCGCCGATTCCGAACGGATCAGCGGGCACCGGCATCATTCGACTCCGGAGCGGGGAACGGCGGCACGAGGGCCTCGGCGCGCACGCGGCGGAAAGCGGCCAGTTCAAGGGGCAGCAACTCGGGCACGAACGCGACGGCCTGCTCGGCGAGCCCGTCGCCGTCCACCGGAGGCAGCGAGCCGTGCACGGCGCCCTCCAGCGCTTCAAGCATCGACACGAGCGACGGGAACTCCGGCGGCCAGAGCGCGGGCGCCCCCGGTGCCTCGGCCGCTTCCGCCGGAACGACGGGAGGCGCCGCCTCCACCCAGGGCAGGAACGACGGAGCCGGCGCCGGACCCGCCGCGGACGGCACAGCCCCTTGCGTCGGCTGGACGGGCACCGCCGGCGTCGGATCCGGCCCCGCGGCCAGCACCAGCGCAGGCACGGGCTCCGCTGGAATACCGGTGCCGCCCCAGGGCGCGGGGAAACTCTCGATCGTCGATGCGCTGCCGACGGGCTCGATCGGGCCGCCGGCCTCGCCCCACGGGACGGGAACGGCAGGCGCAAGCTCGGGCAGACCTTCCGGAATCGCGGCTTCGAGCCCCGCAACCACCGCGACGGCCACCGCGGCCTCGCCGGCCGCAGGCACGGCAGGCTCCGGCACCGCTTCCACCGCGGGCGGCGACGCCGGTTCGGCGGTCTCGGCGGCAGGCGCCGCTTCCGGCGCGAGAAGCACCGGGACCAGACCGGCTTCCGTGACCGCGGCCTCGACGGGCGCCGCAGCTTCCGCAGGCGCGACGCCGGCGACGAGAATCGGTTCGGGGGCCGCTTCGGCGACGATTTCCGCCGCTTCGGCGTGAAGTCCCGGTTCGGTCACGATCGCGGCAACAGCCACCGGTGCCAGCAGCACTTCGGTGGCTGCGGCCTCGACGGGTGCTTGCGCCTCGACGACCTCCGAGACAGGCACCGGAATCGCAATCGGCGCCAGCGCCGCCTCCGTGGCGGCTGCCTCCGTCGGCACGTGCGCTCGGACGACCTCCGGGCCCAGCACTGGGATCGTAATCGGCGCCAGCACCGCCTCCGTGGCGGCAGCCTCGACGGGCGCCCCCACGACAAGTGCCGCCTCGCCGACCGCGGCCAGAGGCGGCGCGGCCTCCGGTACCTGAAGCTCCGGCACTTCCATGCCGGCGGCGGTCAGAAACGCCTCGGTCGCTTCCCAATCGTCCGCCGACTCGGGCTGCTTCCACCCGGCGGCAGGCTCCTCCTGCGACGAAAGCGGCGCCTCGGCGGCCGCTGCGGATTCCGTAGTTGTTTCAAGCGGTTCCGCGATCCGGGGAAGAGACGGTGGAGCCGTGGCCTCGGGCGCGGCCTGGATTGTCGGTGCGAATTCATCGGTGATTTCGAGCGCTTCCACAGGCGGCGGAGCCGGCGGAGGCGCCGCAGCGACCTCGGTCTCAGCCTCGATCGCCGCGACGGATTCGTCAGTGATTTCAAGCGCTTCCACAGGCGGCGGAGGCGCGGGAGCGACCTCGGTCTCAGCCTCGATCGCAGCAGCAGATTCGTCAGTGATTTCGAGCGCTTCGACAGGCGGCGGACCCGGCGGAGGCGCCCCGACGACCTCGGACGCCGCCTCGACGGGCGCCTGCAGTCCGGTGTCTTCGGCGGGCAGCGGCGCCTCGAAGACCTCGGCCTCCGGCGCTCGCGTGGCCGCCGGTGCCTCGACTGGGGTCTCCGCGCCGACGAGCAGGATCGCCTGCGGAAAGGCCTCGGCGGCCGTCGGAACTTCAGCCGCCGCGACATCGATCGGTTCCGGCGCTGTCGGGGAAATCTCCGCTTCGGCCCCGGCAACCGGTGCCGTCTCGGTGCCAGAGAAGGCCTCGTCCATCGGGACCGGCGGCGGCGCGGCGGCCTCGACCTCGCCGACCTCCCAGCTCGCCGGCGGAGGCGGCGGCGCGGCCTCGACCGGGGCCACGAAGAACGCGAGTTCCGCCTCCGAGAGTTCCTGGACGGCGGGTTCTGCCTCGACCGGCTCCGGCGGCAGGGGTGCGTCGCGCGCTGCGACCGGTTCGGCAATCGCGGCAGCGGCCGCAGCCTCGTCTCCCTCGGGGATGGGAGGAGGCACGACGAGCGCGGCCACCGCCTCCGCGGGCCGAGCCTCCGGAACCGCGGGCTCCGCCTCCGGTTCGCAGGACGGAGCCGGCGCCTCGGGCGGGGCCGTCTCGAGCGGCGGTGCGGCCAGCAACGGTACTTCCGCGTGCTCGACCGGTGGCAGCGCGGAGATCTCGACGGCCGCGGGTTCGGCCTCCGGAATCGGTTCGAGCGCGGGCACGGGCCCGGCGGCGTCGATCGGAATCGGAGCGAGCACAGGCGGGAACTCGGTCGCCTCGGCCGGCAGCGGCGCGGGTGCTTCGGGAGTCTGCTCTTCCGCGGAAAGCGGCAACTCCGGCAAGGTCGGCGTCGTTTCGACCGGTGCCGCGGCCGCTTCCTGCGGCAACGCCTCGGCCGCCGCCGCGGGTGCGACTTCCGCCGCTGCGGCCGAAGCCGGCATTTCGGACAGCGCGGCCGGCGGCGCCGGTTCCTCGGCGAGCGCCTCGACCTCCACTGCGCCGGAGAGTTCTTCCGGCGACGGCGCGGCCGCAAGCTCGGGCGGAGCGACCTCTTCCTGTTCCTCGGCCAGATCGACGTCGATGGCGAAGGAATCCTCGACGACTTCCTCGCCCGCCTCCTGCGCGGGCGGGCCCGACGCGAGCAACTGCGACGGCGCCGGCCGGAGTTCCGTCACGCGGACCGGCGAGAGCATTCGTTCGGTCGCCGCGCCCGCCAGGTCTTCCGGCATCGCAGGCAGCGCGGTCAGGTCCGCCGCATGGGACGGAAGCGCCCGTCCGGTCGCGGACGGCGGCGCAGGCGGCACCTTGGCCACCGGCGCCGGAGGAAGCCCGGGCGGAGCCGAGGGCGCCGCCGGCGCCTCCACGACGACGCCGGCCGCCTGCGATCCCGCCGGAGCGGCGCCCGCTTCCGCGGCGGCCTCGAACGGTGCTTCCGCCGCCTCCTGCGCCGCCTCTTCCGCCGGCTCCTCCCCGGCTTCGGCAGGCTCTTGCTGCGTCGGCGCCTCCTCGGCCGCCTCCGCGTCCCCGGCCGCCTCCTCTTGCTCTTCGTCGGCGCTTTCGGTTTCCTGTTCCTCTTCCTGCGCCTCCGCCCCGCTCTCGGACGCGGCTTCCGCCTCCTCCCCGGCGGCCTCCTGCTCCTCGCCCGCCAGATCCTCGTCGACCTGCGCCAGCAGGTGGTCGAGCGCTGCTTCCTCTTCCTGCGTGAGCGCCACGAGGCGCAGCTCGGCAACGAAGCGCCGCGCGCTTCCGGGCTGGCGCCGGCAGTCGTGGACGCGCGCGAAGACGCCCAGCACCGGGTCGGAGTGGATCTTCAACTGCACGACCGCGCCTTCCGGCAGCGGTCCGCGAAGCACGACGTCCGCGGCGTCGTGCGCCATCTGCTGGGTCGTGCCCTCGACGGCACGTCCGCCGGCGACGGGGCGCGCCTCCATGGCGAGCGCCAGCGGGCGGCGCGCCTCGGCCCCGGGGCGCCCGCCGGCCAGCTCCACCAGCCGGTCCACCACCGCGCGCAGCTTGATGGGCGAAACGACGACCTCGTCGAACCCCTCGGCGAACGCCTCGCGCCGCAGCTCCGCCTGCGAGGACGGCAGCAGCATGAGCGCCGGCGGAGGTGCTCCGATGTCGCACACCTGCCGCCAGTAGTCGAGCCCCGAGCCGTCGGTCAGGCGCAGCCCCACGAGCATCGCGTCCGGACGGTTGTCCTCCACCGCCCCGAGCAGCTCCTCGCCCGACGCCCCGTCGGATACCTCCATTCCGGCGCTTTCCAACGGCCCACGCAGCGCACCGACGATTCGAGCATCCGCGGCAAGGTGTATTCTCTTGTACGACATGGGCGCCCGTGTCCGCCTTGTCTGCGGAGAATCGGCACGTTAGTCCACTCGCGTAGCAATTGCCAAGGACCAGATGATCGCGTCGGGCCGCGCATGCACGCGGCTAGCCGGCGTCGGCAGGCGACGGCCTGCCCGGTGGTGCCGCTCGGAACAGTCCTGCTCTTTTCGCAACACGTTCGACGCGCTGCGCCAGGGTGTTTCGGTACTCCGCCGGCGGGTGCTGCGCGCCGGGCGGGTAGAGGTCCCGGTAGAGCGGCACGAGCGCCGGGTGCCTGCGGTGCAGCCACGGCACGAAGGCGCGGCGAACGAGCGCCGACAGCCGCAGCGGATCGCAAACGACCTCCTGCGCCCCCGCCTCGTGCGCCGCCCGGAACAGGGCTTCCATCGACTCGCGCGCGTCGACGAACCCCGGCAGCACCGGCATGAAGGCCAGCGCGCAGCGCACGCCGGCGTCCGCCAGCGCCCGCATCGCCCGCAGGCGGACGGCGGGCGATGGCGCCCGGGGCTCGGCCTCGCGAAGCAGCCGGGCCTCCAGCGAGGTGCAGGAGAACGCGACGGTCAGGTCGTGGCGCTGCGCCAGACGCGCCAGGAGCGCGGTGTCGCGCATCACGAGGCCGCTGCGCGTCAGCAGCGTCAGCCGCATGCCGCTGTGGGAAAGCAGCGTTTCCAGCACCGATCGGGTCACGCCGAAGCGCCGCTCGGCCGGCTGATAGGGATCCGACGTCGTGCTCGCGACGAGTTCGGCACCCGCCGCGGGGACGCGCGAGAGATCGCGCCCGAGCGCCCGAGCGGCGCCCGTCTTGACGAAGACGCGCCGCTCGAAGGCCTTCGACGTGTCTTCGTCCAGCCAGGCGTGCGTGTAGCGGGCGAAGCAGAACACGCAGCCGAACTCGCAGCCCCGGTAGGGGTTGAGCGTGAACGCCCCGCCCAAGTGCCCGTTGGCGGTGCGGTTCAGCAGCGACCGCACGGGCAGCTCGCACATCGTCACGCCGCCGGAGGCTGCCAGAACGCGCCCCGCGGCCGGCAGTGCTACGCCCGGCAGCGCGAGCTGCCCCTCCACGACACCTCCGTCAGTCGGGCTCGACAAGCCCCAGCTCTCGCGCGGCGGCCTGCCAGAGCGGGAGAAAACGCGTTCTCGCGTCGCGATCGGTGAAGGTGAGGATGAACACTCCCTGCTCCAGCCGCCCTCGGAACCACGCCTCTCCATCCCGGCCCTCGATGGTCCCGTCGCGCCGCAGCACCGCCATCGCGACGCGTTCGCTCAGCGCCCGCAGCAGCTCGCGGCGCCGTCCCCGTTCGTCCCGCACGAGAAACACCGTCTCTTCCGGAGGGGCTGCTTCCGAAACGGGCGGGCGGGCGGGCGCCGGGGCGCCTGCCGGCAGTGTCGGCCGCAGGAACGGCTTCGCGGGCGGCGGGGCGGGCGCCTCGACCCGCGGCGGCGAAAACGGCAGCGCGAGGCTCGGGAGCGCGGGCATCCGCGCGACCCGCGTTTTCTGGAGCCTCGGCGGACCTTTGGGCGACGGGGCGACCGACAGAAGGGAGAGCTGTTCCGGGGCCGAGGGCATGACTGAACATGTGTACAGCACGCAGGGGCGCGAGGCAAGCGGAATCGACGCGCGCGCCGGGCCCGGAAGCGGGCTACAACGCCGGGTGTGCGCGTCACCGAGATCTTCCACAGCATCCAAGGGGAATCGACGCAGGCGGGCAGGCCCTGCGTCTTCGTGCGCTTCACCGGGTGCGACCTGCGGTGCCGATGGTGCGACACGACCCACGCGTTCCAGGGCGGCACGGAGCGGGGCATCGACGAGATCGTCGCCGAGATGGAGCGCTGGCCCACGCGTTTCGCGTGCCTGACGGGGGGCGAGCCGACGCTCCAGCGCGACTTGCCCGCACTGGCCGCGCGCCTCGTCGCGCGCGGCTGGGACGTTTCGGTGGAGACCCACGGGCAGCGGCCCTTGGACGCCCTGCCGGCCGCGGTGCGGCGCGTCGCGGACCTGAAGACTCCCGGATCGGGCGAACCCCACGCCGACTTCTCGGTGTTGCGGTCGCTGGGACCGCGCGACGAGCTCAAGGTCGTCGTGGCCGACCGCGCGGATTTCGACTGGGCTGTCGCGCGCATCCGCGAGCACGGGCTGGAGCGGCCCGCGATTCTCTTCTCGCCGGTCTGGGGGCGCGTGGAACCGCGGGACCTGGCGGCCTGGATCCTTGAGTCGGGTCCGGACGCCCGGCTGCAACTGCAGATTCACAAGATTCTGTGGGGCGCCGACACGCGGGGCGTCTGAGCCAGCGGCCCCCGGTTTTCGTCCGGGCGCTGCGATTCCGCGGGAAAGCCGCCGGGCACGCCAGTGCCCGGGGGGTCGCGCTGTGCCCGACCCGGGCACCGACGTGCCCGGCTTCGAGGCGTTCGGGAAGACCGGGCGGAAAAGCGGGGGACGGCGGCGGCGTCCGACCGGCTTGACCGGCGGGCGAAAACATTGGCGAATGCGCGTCCCGGCGTAGAATGGCCGGGCGCGCCGGGCGTCTGCGCAGGGCAACCCGGAGCACGACGGGCGGCGGGGCGGACGGAGGCAGCATGCAACGACGGTTCGAGCCGCACGGGCGCCGATGGGTGCTGTGCGCGGCGCTGGCGGTCCTGGCACCGGCCGGCACGGCGCACGCGGCCCAGCTCGTCGTCAACGGCGTCCCCATCGGCCGCGTGGACCTCACCGTGCAGGGGCTCGAAGGCATCACTTTCGAGAAGTGTACGTCCGTGAAGATCGAGTCCGGCGGCGACGTGCGCGTGGACTGCCCCGGCTACGACCTGCAGGCGGCCGCCCCGGCGCCCGGCGCCGACGCCAGGAAGGTCCCCGACGCCGTCCCGGGCCGCATCTCGCGCCGCTACTGGGTCGTCACCGAGCAGTCGCAGAAGGGCGCCACCCAGTTCGACATCGACCTGTACGTCAACTCCAAGTGGATCAAGCGCTTCAAGAGCGACGACGACCCGGTGGTGCTGGAGATCACCAAGAACCTGCTGCCCGGCCGCAACCGCCTGCTCTTCGCCGCCACCAAGAACCTGGGCGCCGGCCGCCGGTCCACCAGCGCCCAGGCGTTCTTCCGCGTGGTCGTCGGCGAGGGAGAGGTGGGCGGCCAGAACGTGCTCATCGACAACCCGCTCGTGGAGGTGCGACGCACCGCCGCCGAAACCGAGAACGTGACCGAGGAGCGCGAGGTCGTCGGCCGCTGACGCCGCGCCCCGGGGAGCCCCGTGCCGATGCCTGCAGCCCGTCGTCCCGTGCGCGCGCCCGCCGCCGCGGCGCTCGTCCTCGCGGCGTGCGCCCACGTGCCGACCACCAAGGAGAAGGACGCCGCCGAGATCCACTTCGACCTCGGCGTCGGCGCCATGAAGCAGAACCGCGCGGCCGACGCCATGCGCGAATTCCTGGACGCCGTGAAGCTCTGGCCGTCCTTTCCCGAGCCCCACAACGCCCTCGGTTTGCTCTATCATTGGAGCTTTCGCCGGCTGGACGACGCGGAGCGCGAGCTGCGGACGGCCGTGGAGCTGAGGCCCGGCTACTCGGAGGCGTGGAACAACCTGGGGGTGCTGCTGACGGATCGCGGCGACCGCAAGGGGGCGCGCGCCGCGTTCGAGAAGGCCCTGTCCGACACGCTGTACCCGACGCCCTGGATTGCGCAGACGAACCTGGGCTGGCTGCTGTTCGAGGATGGGGCGCGCGACGAGGGCGAGCGGCTGGTGCGCGCGGCGACGGTGTCGCGCCCCGACTACTGCATGGCCCACCGCCAGCTCGCGCGCATCCTGGAGGCCAAGGGAGCGGCGCTGCCCGCGCAGGAGAGCTGGGACCGGTTCGGGGCCGCATGCCCCGACGAGCCCGAGGCGCTGCTGCTGGAAGGCACGAAGCGGCTGCGCGACGGCGCGACGGACGAGGCCCGGCGCGCGCTCGAGCGCTGCGTGGCGCGGGCCGACGGCCGGGCGCCCGCGGAGGAATGCCGCGCGCTGCTCGCCCGGCTGCCGCCCGCGGCTCCGGTGCCCCCTGCGGCGCCGCCGCCACGCGACGAGGCGGGCAGCGCCGTC
>Ga0172369_10006480_pt1 | contig 13925 bp, 11 predicted proteins | sample LakKiv25m_FD_114539 | JGI IMG/M metagenome (GOLD analysis project Ga0172369, IMG submission 114539) | Freshwater microbial communities from Kabuno Bay, South-Kivu, Congo - kab_022012_11.25m | ecosystem: Environmental > Aquatic > Freshwater > Lake | place: Democratic Republic of the Congo...
GCTGCTGGAGCAGGAGCTGCAGAAGCCGGTGGCGGCCGGCGGGCACGCCGACACGGCGCACACCGTGCGCATCTCCATGGCGGGCATCCGCAATCTGCTCCTGACGCTGGAGACCATGAACCAGTTCGCCCGCAGCGGCACGGTGGGGCTGACGCGCTTCCCGGTCGAGCCGGAGATCGTGGTACAGACGGCGCTGACCGTGATGCACATGGACATGGACTTCCGCCAGCGCACGCTGGTGCGCAGGGGCGACCCGTCGCTGCCGTGCGTGAACGCGGACCAGCACAAGCTCGTGCAGGTGTTCGTGAACCTGCTGCGCAACGCGGTGCAGGCGACGCAGCCGGACCAGCGCATCACGGTGGAAGTGCTGCGTCCGTCGCCGGGGGTCACGCGCTTCGCGGTGGAGGACGAGGGCCCCGGCGTGCCGCCGGAGTTCCGGGAGCGGCTCTTCGACGCCTTCGTGTCGACCAAGGGCGAGCACGGCATGGGCATGGGCCTGTACATGGCGCGGCTCGTGGCCGAGTCGCACGGGGGCGTCATCCGGTGCGTCGCGGGTGCGGGCGGGGGCGCCCGGTTCGAGCTGGACATTCCGGACGAGAAGGACTGAGCGATGGCGCAGGCGGCCCTCACCCCCCGACCCCCTCTCCACACGGGCCACCACCGCTACGCTCATTCGACGGCACAGCGGCCCGGTGGAGAGGGGGAGGCTGCCGCGCCTGGAATCGTCGTTGGGCGCCGGATTCGCGACGCCCTTCTCCCCCTCTCCACCGGGCCGCAACCAACGATGAACGAGCCCGAAGGTATCGCGGCCCGTGTGGAGAGGGGGCCGGGGGGTGAGGGCGCCGGCCCCGCCATTGGAGGCCACCCGACATGACCGACCTATCCGCAGGACCCAAGCCCGCCTCGAAGACACCGAAGACCGCCTCGCCCGCCAACTACGAGGAGCTGGACGGCGGCCAGGGCCGCGCGGTGTTCTACCGGCCCGAGCGCTACAACGCCGACGACCTGGCGATGCTCGCCCCGGCGGTCGCAGTGACCACCGAGGACGGGCAGACCTTCGAGTGCAGGCTGCACAACCTGTCGCAGAACGGCCTGGCCTTCGAGCCGCCGGCCGGCCACGCCTTCGTCACCGGCCAGTCCGTCCCGACGCTCGTCGTGTCGTTCTCCGGCCTCGAGGCCTATCGGGGCGCCGCGCAGATCGTCGAGGTGCGTGCCAACGGCACGACCACGGTCGGGGCGACCTTCGTCGGGAGCCTGCTCGACATCGACGACGTGCTGCACCTTCGCACCGTGAGGACCTGGCAGTCCGACGGCGGCCCGGGCGTGCGGCTCGCGGGCCATCCCTGGCACGTCGAGGGCCACGACGGCTTCAAGTCGCTCGTGGCCGAGATGCGCCTGTTCCTGCAGGACGCCCAGGCGGAATACGGCCGCATGGAGGCCGCCCTGCCGTGGCACGTCGTGCAGGGCGACATCGACTCGCCGCCGCGCAGCGCGCTCCAGGCGCGCGTGTCGGCCGAGTTCGTGCCCGACTACCTGCGCATCACGGAGCGGCTCGACCTCGCCGTGCGCCAGGCGGGTGAGGCGGAATGGAAGCGGCTGAAGGAATTCTCGGTGCGCAACCTGCACGAGCTGCTCATGCACGCGCCGCTCCTGTACCGCACGCACCTGAAGCCCCTGGGCTACCCCGGCGACTACGTCTCGATGGACTACATGTACTCGCGCCACTTCGAGGGCCAGACGCTGTTCGGCAAGGCGGTCCACATGGGCTCGTGCCAGTCGATGCCGGCGCGCGCGGTGCGGGCCCGCATGGCACTCATCCGCGAGCGCATCCGGGAGGCGGCCGCCGGCTGGCGCGAGGCGCGCCCCCTGCGCATCTGCTCCATCGCGGCCGGTCCGTGCCAGGAAGTCCTCGAGTTCCTCACGGACGCGCAGGAGGTCGGCGGTCCGGTGGAGATCATCCTGTTCGAGCAGGACAAGATGGCGCTCACCTTCGCGCACCGGCGTCTGGGTCCGGCCGCCGAGCGGTGGAAGGGCAGGGTGAAGCTGGTGCTCCTGCAGGACTCCATCAAGCGCCTGCTGTTCGACCCGGGCATCTTCCGCGACCTGGGGCCGTTCGACATGATTTTCGCGGCGGGGCTGTTCGACTACCTGAAGTTCCCGACGGCGGTGGGCCTGACGCGCAACCTGCACGCGAACCTCGCGCCGGGCGGCGCCTGCTACATCGGAAACATGGACGGCTCCAATCCGGGCCGGTGGATGTTCGAGCACCACCTGGACTGGTTCCTCATCTACCGCACGACGGCGGAAATGCTGGAATTCGGGCGCACCGCCGTGCCCGACGCGCCGATGGAAATCGTCAAGGACGCCACGGGCATCAACCCGTTCCTCGTGGTGCGGAAGAGCTGATGGCCTCTCCGGCGGAATCTCCGGGGTGCGTTGCCCCTTGCAGCCGGCCTCATGAGGGTAGGGTGGGCAGACCGGCCGCGCCCGCTGCGAGCCGGAAGGGCAATCACGATTCTCGCGGCCGGCTGCCCGCCCGCCGCAGCGAAGGCCCGGACGCAGCCGCGGGCGGGCAGCCGACCCGCGCCGGAGCGAACTGGCTCGGTCGGACGCTGGAGGCGCGGGTCGGTCTGCCCACCCTACCGATTCTCCATCCGCGGCGACCGACGGATTCCGTCGACGAGTCTCATTCTTCATCCTTCGCTCTTCATCCTTCATTCTTCATCCTTCATCTTTCATGACCGCCCCCGCGCCCGCCGCCGCCCCGGACGCGGACCTGGAGCAGCGATGGGCGGCATGGCTCATCACACGCAACCGCACCGGCGCGCGCATCGCCATCGCGCTCACGGTCGTCATCTACCCGCTGTTCGCGATCCTTGACTGGCTCGTCGTGCCGCCGCAGTGGTGGACGCTCCTGATCGCGACGCGCGTCGTCGTGACCGTCGGAGCGTTCGTCCACCTGGCGGTATTGCGCACGGCCTTCTGGGAGAGGCACTGGCGCGTGTGTACGTCCGCGCACGCACTGGTGCTGTCCGCGGGCATCGTCGTGATGGTGGTCGCGATCGGCGGCTTCCCCTCGGGCTATTACGCGGGGATCAGCCTCACGATGCTGGGAGGCGGACTGCTCTTCGTGTGGCCGCACCGCCAGGCCATCGCGACGTACTCCGGCATCGTCATGGGATACGTCTTCCCGTGCGCCGCCATCGCCACGATCGACGACTGGTTCGCCGGCTCGCAGAACCTGTTCTTCCTCGTCGCCACCGCGACGGTCGTCAGCGCCTCCCACGGGTTCGTCCACAAGTCGGCCAAGGAGCAGCTCGCCGGAGAGATCGCCCTGGAGCGCACCAAGGCGACCCTGGAGCGCGCGCACGAGCAGCTCAAGCAGCTCGACCGGTTCAAGTCGCAGTTCTTCGCGAACATCACGCACGAGCTGAAGACGCCGCTCGCGATGATCCTCTCGCCCCTGGAGCTGATGCTCGGCGGCGACCTGGGCCGGCTCGACGACGAGCAGCGCGGAACCATGGACGCCATGTTCCGCAGCGGAATGAAACTGCTCAAGCTCGTGCAGGACCTGCTGGACCTCTCCAAGCTGGAGGAGTCCAGGCTGCACCTGCGCGTGACCGGCTGCGACCTCGTCGCGTTTCTGCACGACCTGGTGGCGCAGGCCGAGCCGCTCGCGCGGCGCAAGAAAATCGAGCTGTCGTTCGAGGCGGACGCGGAATCGTGTCTCGCGTGGTGCGACCCGGAGCGGCTGGAGCGCGTGTTCGTGAACCTCCTGTCCAACGCAGCGAAATTCACGCCCGAGGGCGGCCACATCCGCGTGAGCGCGAAGAGCACGCCGACGCAGGTGCTCGTGTCGGTGGCGGACGACGGCCCTGGCTTCGCCGCCGACATGGCCGAGCGCGTGTTCGAGCGCTTCTTCCAGATCGACATGGCGGGCACGCGCCGCTACGGCGGCGCCGGCATCGGGCTCGCGCTCGCCAAGGAGCTGGTGGAGCTGCACGGAGGCCGCATCTGGGCCGAGAGCGAGCAGGGCAAAGGGGCGACGTTCCGCGTGCAGCTCCACCGCGACGTGGGGCGCCTGCCGCCGGGCGCCATCGACCGGCGCGTCGAGTCGCGCGACGTCGCCGACGGGAAGCGGTCGACGGACCGCAGCATCTCCGACTGGTCCGTGCAGCTCGCGGCCCGCGCCGACTACCGGCTGCTGGACATCGCGGAGGTCACCGAGCGGCGCGTCGTCCTGCGCGACAGCGGCGCGGGCCAGCGCACGTTCACCGTGCTCGTCGTCGAGGACACGCCCGACGTCATCCGCCTCGTGAACCTGAGCCTGCACCGGGAGTTCCGCGTGGTCGCCGCCGAGAACGGCGCCAGGGGGCTGGAGCTGGCCCTGCGCGACCCGCCGCACCTGGTCGTCACCGACTTCATGATGCCGGCCATGGACGGCATGGAGCTGACGCGCCGCCTGCGCGCCGACCCGCGCACGGGCCACATCCCCATCGTGATGCTGACGGCGCGCGGCGACCTGGACGACCGGGTGGCGGGGCTGCAGAGCGGCGTCAACGCGTACCTCGCCAAGCCCTTCTCGCCCCGGGAGCTTCTGACCACGGTGCGCGGCCTGCTCAAGGTGCAGGACTCGCAGGCGGATCTGCTGCTGCGCCAGAAGATGGACTCGCTCGTGCAGCTTGCCGGAGGGCTGGCGCACGAAATCAACAATCCGCTCAACTACATCAAGAACTCGGTGGGGATTCTGCGCAAGGACGCCGAGACGGTCGAGGCGGCGATCGCGCGCGCGGGTACGGGGCCGGTCGCACCGGAGGACCTCGCGCGGCTGGAGCGGACGAACGCGCGCATCCGCAAGATGGTGGAAACCGCCGAGGCGGGCGTGCGGCGCATCGCGGGCACCGTCGAGCTGATGCGCAAGTACAGCCGCGAGGGGTACACGCGCGCCATGGCGCCTCTGGACGCGTTCGCGGCCGCGCGCGACGTGGTGGCCATGGTGCTGCCGGCGACGGGCCGCGACGTGCGGGTGGAGACGACCTTCCAGGGCGACGGCACCGTCGACTGCGTCGCGGAGGAGTTCCACCAGGTCCTCTCGAACCTCGTGCAGAACGCCGTGGAGGCCTGCCAGGACGGCACGGGGCTCGTCCACGTGACGGGACGGGGCGAGGCCGACCGGATCGTGCTCGTGGTGAGGGACAACGGATCGGGCATGTCGCCCGAGGTGCGCCAGCAGATATTCACGCCGTTCTTCACGACGAAGGAGCCCGGCCGTGGCATGGGCCTGGGGCTGACGATCGTCTGGCGCTTCGTGACCGCGCTGGGCGGGAGCATCGAGGTGCAGAGCGACGCGGGCGCCGGCACCGCGTTCACGCTGCGGCTGTCGCGGCGGGCGGCGGACCGGGCCACGACGGACGCCGACGCCGTGCGGGCGGGCTGACAGGCGACTTCGCCGCGAGTCGACGGACGTCCTACTCGCACGCCGCGAACTGCGACGGCAGATCGTTCGCGCAGTGGGTCGCCTCGAACTCGCCGCGCAGCGACTGGCTGTCGAACTTCAGCTCGAACGAGCCGGCCATCTTCGTCTGCGCGTCGACCTCGTCCAGCGTCACGGTGCCGCCGCTGGGCTGGGCGGGGAGCCCCTGGCACGAGGCGTCGAAGGCGAGGAACTGCACGTTGATGGCGCGCTTGTCCGCCCGGTCGTCGACCTTGTAGTCGCCGACGTCCAGCCACGACGGCACGCCCTGCGTCCAGGCCTCCAGCGTGAAGCGCAGCAGGGTCGCGCCGGCGGGGTTCGCGCCGTGGCTGGAGGTCTCGCACGCCTTCGCGCGCGACGACAGCACGACCATGGCCTGGTTGGGCGAGGTGCGGGCGAAGAAGATCGCGTCGGCCACCTGGAGCGAGCGGCCCGCCACGGAGCCCTCGACGCTGCCCGGGCCGCCGCCGCAGGCGGTGGCGAGGATCGCAAGGACGACGGCGGGCGGGGCCCTCACCCCCCGGCCCCCTCTCCACACGGGCCGCGGGGGCAGGTGCATGTCACATCGCTGTTGCGGCCCGGTGGTGAGGGGGAGACGAACCCGCGGAATCCGGCGCTTTGCGTCGAATCCAGGCGCGGCAGCCCTCCCCTCTCCACCGGGCCGCTGTGCCGCCAGACGAGCAATGCCCCCCTGGCCCGTGTGGAGAGGGGTCGGGGGTGAGGGCCGTGCGCCGCCGACCGCGTCTCCTACTCGCATGTCTTGTCCTCGGCGGAACTCCACCCGCACGCCCGGGCCGAAAACGAGCCCGTGATCGAATCCGCGTCGAACACCAGACCGAACCGTCCCGAGACGCCCTGCTCGTCCGCCGACTCGACGGTGACGCTCCCCGAGTCGGCGCCCTTTTCCAGAATCGCATTGCACGCGGTGTCGAGTTCCCGGACTGCCGCCAGCGCGTAGCGGTCGTTCGACGTGGCGATGCCGACCGTGAAGGTGCCGGGCGCGAGCGTGCCGACCATCCCGAACGAAATCCACAGGTAGCTCGCGGCCTTGCGTCGCACCCCCGCACTGAGGTCCGCGCACAGATCGCCTGTGGCTCCGCCGATCCAGACCTCAGCCGCCGACACCCCGAGCGCCGCCGACCGCTTCACGACCGCGTCCGACGCGTCCAGCGAGCGGCCGCCGACCTTGCCGTCCACGGAAGCGGGCCCGCACGCGGCGAGCGCCGCAATCAGCAACGTCGCGGCTCTCACGGTCCCGCCGGGCCCCAGGCGATGTCGTTGCCCGACTGCAGAGGCGTCACCGGACCGTCGCCCGTGACGCGCGCCGTGTGGATCTTCGACGCCGACTCGAACGCGACGAGCGCACCGTCGGGGGAGAAGCACGGATTGCGATCGCCCGTGCCGCCGCTGGAGGTCAGCCGCGTCACGAGGGAGCTGCCGAATTCGCGCACCGCGATGCGCCCGCCGCCCTCGTCCAGCGCGTAGGCGAAGAGCCTGCCGTCGCTGGAGACGGCGCCGCGCCCCACGCCCGCGGCCCCCTGGTCCGTGAGCACGCCGGTCCCGATGTCCAGGGTCTTCAGCGCGCCGTTCTGCGTCACGAGGAACTCTCCGTCCGTGACGGCCGCCGGGTGATCGAGCCCCGCCGGCGCCAGATCCACGGCCTTGGCCGCCTGAGTGCCGCCTTTCGCCACCTGCATGAGCGTCGTGGCGCCGCCGGTCGTGCGCGACACGAAGTAGACGATGTCGCCCGAGCGGTTCCACGTGGGCGAAGCGAACGTGTCGGAGCCGGTCGGCATGGCGAGCTTCACGAGCTGCCGGTCGGCGACGCCCGCCTGGTAGATGCCGCGCTGCGCCGACGACCCGGTGTCGGGCGAGTACACGAGCGCGATGGTCTGTCCGTTGGGCGAAAACGCCGGCTCGGCCGACGTGTTGGCGTCCGTGAAGGTGCTCTCGTTGGCGCCGCTGTCCTGCGACACCACGAGCGCGCCGCCGCGCACCAGCGCCAGGCGCCCGCCCGAGCCGGCGCCGCCGCCCGTGTCGGCCGGCTCGCACGCCGCCGAAAGAAGAAGCAGTGCCGCCCAGGCGGTCCGCAGGGTCCCGTTTCCGAACATGTCCGCTCCTTCCCCGTCTCCCGACGGCAGGAGCGCGATTCTACCCGCCCGGCAGGGCCGTTGCCAGCCGTGCGGCGTCCCGGAGCGTCACGGCCCGCCGGAGCGCGAGCAGCCCCCGCAGCGCCTTCTCCAGCCGCCGCACCTTCACGGCCGCGGGAAGGCGCAAATCCGGCTGCAGCGGCGGCAGGCCGTCGTCCGGTCCGCACAGGTCGACGCCGTGCAGCTCCACGACGACCAGCGGGTCGGCCGCGAGGGTGCGCGCCATCAGCCGCGTCGCCGCCTCGGGCGCCAGCACCATCAGCGTCCCGATGAACGGCACGCGCACCCCGGGCAGCACGGCCACGGGCAATTCCACGAGACCGGGACGAAGCCGCACGGCCCGGCGCGGAGCGAGCGTGTCGCGCACGGGGCCGAACACGGTCGCGCTGCGCCGCCCGCGCAGCGCCATCGCCGCCGCGACGGCCGCCTTCGCTGCGTAATAGGGCGGCGATGCCAGCCGCGACGAGTCGTATGGCGCGCCCGTCGCCTCCAGTGCGTCGACGAGCTCTGCCGACAGCGTGTAGCCCGGCGCCCGGAATCCGTGCGGTGCGGGCGATCCCAGTGCGGCGAGCGCCGCACGCAGCTCCGGCGCGCCGCGGCCCTCCTCGACGTCGCGCCCGATGGCGAAGAGCGTTCCCGGAATGCCGAGCGTCCGGCACAGCGCGCCGAAACGCGCCGCGGCACGGGCGGGCACGGCGTCGAGCGCGGCCTCCGGGAGCGACTCGCCGCGGCCGTGCAACGCCGCGTAGTGCTCCACGCCGTCCAGGTCGATGGACACCGCGAGCAACGGCCCTGCGTCGGTCACCTGCGCCCCTGCACGCGGATCACCCAGGTGAGGCGGGCGAGACTGCGCAGGACTCCCGGCACGCGCCGCAGCAGGTTCACGCTGGGCACGCGCTTCTCGCGCACGACCACCGGGATTTCGCGCACCGCCAGGCCGGAGCGCCACGCACGCACCACGAACTCGCTGGCGAACAGATCGCGCTCGACGACGCACGCGCGCGCCACGTCCAGCAGCGCCTCGCGCCGGAACGCCTTCAGGCCGTGGGTGTCCGTGCCGCGGAACCCCACCGCCACGCGCAGCAGTCCGTTGATGGCGAGCGTCGCGGCATGGCGCAGCAGCGGGCGCTCGTCGCGGGCCCCAGCGAGCACCTTCGAGCCCACCACCAGATCGACGCTGCCGGTGCGCAGCATCTCCAGGGCGCGGTCCTGGAAGTCGGTGTCGCACAGGTCGATTTCGTCGCAGAAAACGTAGGTGCCGCGCGCCTCCAGGATGCCGCGGCGCAGCGCGCGCCCGTAGTTGGGCTCGGCCTCGTGCAGCACGCGCACGGCCGGGTCCGCCTGCGCCAGCCGGGCCAGGACCTCGTGGGACGCGTCGACGGAGCCGTTCTCGCAAAGCAGCAGCTCGAAGTCGCGCCCGCGCGCGCGCAGCGCCGCGCACTGCTCCGGCACCGCGACGGGCAGCAACGCCGCCTCGTTGTAGACCGGGATGACGATGGACAGCTCGGGCGCCACGCAGGGGCGATCTAGCACAAAGACCGGGGCTCTCCCCCCGGGCGACCGGACGTTCATCGCGTGCCGGCGGGGAGGGACGCGCCTATGCCGGCGGCACCGCGGGCGGCGGCTTCTTCGTGCCGCGACGCGACATCAGCGGCGGCACGTGCTCGTCGGCCTCGCGCGTGCCCCACACCACGAAGGCCGCGCGGCGCGCAAACTCGTAGCGGTTCACGAGCAGCGTCCAGACCCGGTCGCGCACGAGGGCGGCCGCCGTCTCCTCGGGCGTCGCCGGGCGCTTCTTCGACGCGCCCGGCCGCAGCAGCCCGCGCACCTCGACCGACAGCGGCTCCGCCTCGTCGAGCAGCTCGGGCGTGATCGACGTGCGGTTCGCGAGCGCGGCGGCGTTGGCACGGTAGAGCCCGCAGGAATCGGCCAGGTCCTGCGTCGCGTCCAGGGCGCCCGTTCCGGCCAGGATCGCCTCCACCGCCTTGGACTGCACCAGACCCAGCGTCGCCGCCGACTCCAGCGACGACAGGAACGCCTTGCGGAGCTGGTAGACGCGCGCCAGCTTCGTCTTCACGTCGCTGTCCGGAGGCAGCAGCCGCCGCCACAGCGACACCGCCCACAGCAGCGCCAGCGCGAGAACCTCCAGCGCGAGCAGCGCGGCGAGGTCGTACTTCGGGAGCTGCTCCCGGATGTCGTCCTGCCGCGCGCGCAACTCCCCCACCGCGAAGTGGACGTTGTCGTAGACGACGTCGTCGTCGGCGTTGTAGCCGACCAGATCCCCGGCGGAAACCTTCGCCGCCTCGGGCTGCACCTGCCCGAGGGCCTCTTCCTGGCTCCGGGCCGAGGGCCGCTCCGCCTGCTGCACCTGCTCTGCCGCCGCTGCCGCCATGCCGCGCTCCTCTCTGCGGGGGACACCGCCCCGAAAGCCGACGGGCGCACAGTAGCGCATGCCACCGACACTCGGCACAAAGCCCTGGCCGGCGCGGTCGCAGAGGGGTCGAAAACGTCGTGGACGGCCTTCCCGGGGGTGTCGGGAGGCTCTCGACACCCTGCGCGAGCCCGGCGCGGGCACCCCCGAGGGTGTCGGGAGCCTCGGCGGCGCCCGGCGCGGGCTCCCCGAGGGTGTCGGGAGCCCCGGTTCTGCCCGGCGCGGGCAGTCCACAGGGTGTCGGGGGCCTCGGTTCTGCCCGGCGCGGGCACCCCGGAGGGTGTTGGGAGCCCGGTGGCGCTCGGCGCGGGCACGAAGGACGTGTCGGGGGCCCCGGCACCTGCCGGGAATTACCGCAACGGCGATTGCGTCAGCCCCCGATCGCCACGCCGCCCTTGCGCCCGAGCCCGAAGGCCAGACGGTACACGTCGGGCAGGTCGAGACGACCGCTGGTGTGCTTGCGCAGGACGCCTATCGCGACGAGCGCGTCGCGAAGTTCGGCAGGGTCGGCGCCGACGCCGGCGGGCGGACGCTCGCTGCGGAGCACGCGGGAGAGAACACCTTCGCGTTCCCAGCACGCCCGCACCTCGTCCCAGGCAATGGGCACGTTGCTGCCTCGGAGCGGCTCCATGGCGATGCGGATCCACGGAAAGTCCTCGGCCAGCTCCCTGACCCGCAGCTCCGAGGCCTGGACAACGCCCTCTTTGATCCCGGTGTGATGGAACACGACGCCGCCGGCGAGACTCTCGTTGAGTTCGGCCGCTCGGCGCAGCGCGGTCAGAAAGGTCCGGGGCGACACCCGGGCAAAGGCATCGCCCAGGTGTTTCGGCAGCCACGAAAACGTTTCGCCGCGCCGGCGATCGGCTCCCATGAAGGGCGATGCCATGCGCTCGAACAGGCGGCGCTGGGGCTCCGCATCGCGCTGCAGCTCGCGAGGCAGGAAGCGGGTTCCCTCGACCACGCGGGGCGCGAAGCCCTCGTCGGCGACCACTCGGACGAACTCGTCGGCGCCCGTGTCGGCATTCGCCAGATACTGCCAGAGCACCCCGTAGAGGTCGGCGGTCGACCACTCGAGACACACCGCGGAGTAGAGCAGCTTCGACCCGTCGGGGAATGCCGTCACCTCGGGTATCTCGAGCATGTCCGGGCGCACGAACACCTTCGCGCGGAGCGTGCGCGTCGAACGCAGATCGAGCGTCATCCGCAGCAGCGATCGCAAAAGGGTGAGCCGGGTCGCCGGGTCGAACGCCGTGCGATCCAACTGGTCGAACAGGACGAGCTCACGCTTCTTCTCCCGGAGGTTCTCGTCCTCGATGGTGCGAAGCAAGCGCGGGAGCTCCTCCGGGTCCCGCGCGACGTCCGCAAGATCGGTCAGAGCGAAGGTCGTTTCGCCCGGCCGGTTGGCGAGCCGCTGGATGAAGACCGCCCGCCAAAGCGCATCCGGACCGCAGCGCGGAAGGAGCGCGCCGATCTCCGCGACGTTCGGAGACAGCGTCGGGTTGTCGCTCCATCCCGGCTTGGTGATGGTCAGCGCAAGGTCGGGACGCCGCAGTGCGTCCGCCACGGCCAGACGGAGGTCGTCGTCCGCCAGGACGTGCCACCAGAACGACTTCCCGGTCCCGCGCGCCCCCACGACGAGCATGTTGTCGGGCTCGAGGGCCGCGACGTGCGAGGGCGGCAGGAAGATGTAGCGGGCCGGCGGGGCCTGGGTCTGGAAGGGATCGCGCGGCAGGCTGGAGAGCACCGCCTCTCGCAGGAGCCGCATGTCGGGCGTCGCGCTCACGCGGCGCTCCCGGGATGGCGCCGGAGCGACCTGTCGGCGGTCTCCAGGAAGCTGCCGTAGGCGCCGGTGATCTCCGCCGCAGTGACCGCCCCGCCCTCGACGGGGTTCCATGCCTGGAACTGGCGCCCCCACAGCACCGTCGGCGCGGAATGCGGCGCGTCCGTCGCGTCGATCGCGGGCGAGAACGCCTCGTCGTCGAGGCTGCCGGGGGCCACGACGTCGTAGAGTCCCTCGAGGCACTCGTCGTAGGCATGCGCGCGGAAAGAGGCGAGGTAGGCCTCGCGCCCGGAATCCGGCACGAGAGCCGCCACCAACCGCAGGGACTCCCGGATGCGGCGAAGAGTGTCGCGACGACGGCCCATGTGCCCGAAGAGCGCGCGGTACCCCTGCCACGTCTGGCGGGAGTCCACGGCGAACAGGTAGCTCGCCCAGGCGCCAAGTCGGACCAGCGCGACGGCGGCGAGGTCGTGTACGCCCGTTCTCGCGTCCACCAGAACCGCGTCGAGCGGGCGCGAGACGCCCGGCTCTGCCGACGCGAGAGAGCCCTCGACCCGGCCCAGCATCCCGCTCAGGCGTTCGCCGAACTCGCGCACGTGCCCGTCGGCGCCGCGCGCCGCGGTGTAGGCGCGCGACAACTTCTCGACGAGCGATGCGTTCACGGCCCCGGCGGCGCCCACCCGGGAAGCGCGGCCGCCCGCCGCTCCGGAGGCCGGGACCACCCAGACCCGACCGTCGGTTCCCTGAGCGATGGCACTGCGCACGCACATGTCGCCCACGAGGGAGTCGTCGGCCTGCCCGACGGCATCCTCGACCAGCCAGTCGACGACGCCGAAACGGCAGAGCGCCGAGTCCGGCAGCAGAAGCGACCCGAGCCCCGGCGACTCCAGGTCCAGGTCGACGACCGCAATGCGGAGCCCCTGTTCCGCCCAGTGTCGCGCCAGCACGGCGAGCGCCGTGGAGCGACCCGTGCCTCCCTTGAATCCGTAGAAGACGAAGCGCGGCGGACCGGCCGGTGTCTCGGGAGCCGGTCGGCTCCACTCCGCGCCCGTGACTTCACGTTCCACGAGCCGCCGTGCCGGCCCGAGCTGGACGGCGTCCGGGGCGGAAAACAGCAGCTCCGGCAGGGTCATCTCGCTGCGGCGCAGGACGGGACGCGTTGCAGCGAATGCCCCCAGGCGGGCTTTCAGCTCGTCGGCCAGCGCCGCGAGGATCCCCGCAAGCCCGTCGTCCGCGGCGGTGTCGTCGACTCCCACGGAGATGCGGCCGGAGATGTCGCGGTTGACGACCGTCTCCCGGCCGTCCAGGCGCGTGCGGTCGAGAATCTCCAGGGTGGCCGCCAGCGCCTCGTCGAATCGGGTCGTCATCAGCACACCCCGTCGAGCGTCGCGCGCTGGCAGGCATCGAGTACCGCGCGCGCCGCCGCACGGTGACTCTGCACACCGCGGACGCCCTGCGCCGGGACGTCGTAGCGCTGGCTCACGTTCCAATCGTCGAACGGGGCCGCGCCGCATGCGAGGAGCCGGTACCGGCCGGCGACAACCCGGAGACGACCTGGTCGTACTCGGCCCAGAGGACATCGACGTGCGGCTGGCGGTCCCTCACCTTCAGCGCGGCATTCAGGTAGTCCAGCCAGAGGCCGCCTGCTCTCACCTCGGGCAAGGTGAGCGGCGCGTTCCGGCAGGTCACCAGGCCGAGGAGAATCGCCTTCAGGCCGCACTCGGCCGAAAGACCGAAGAGCTGGTCGGCATTGCGCTCGCGATGGTCGGTCAGCAGGTACTCGCCGTCGCGGAAGTGCATCGTCGCTGCCGCGCCATAGTCCGGGATGACGCCCACGCCGCCTCCTCCAGCAGCGTCGAGCGAATAGTCCCCGGCCCGTCCGGCGTCAACCGGCACCAGCGCGCCGCCCGCCCCTACCTGCCGGCGCCGCCGAGCCGGTACCCGACCACGAGCTGGGCGCCGGCGGACACGTTCTTTCCGGTGGTGCCGAAGAAGCCGCGGACGCACAGAAGCGCATGCCACCGACACTCGGCACAAAGCCTTGGCCGGCGCGGTAGCAGAGTGGTCGGAAACGGCCCGGACGGCCTTCCC
>Ga0172369_10006484_pt1 | contig 13920 bp, 12 predicted proteins | sample LakKiv25m_FD_114539 | JGI IMG/M metagenome (GOLD analysis project Ga0172369, IMG submission 114539) | Freshwater microbial communities from Kabuno Bay, South-Kivu, Congo - kab_022012_11.25m | ecosystem: Environmental > Aquatic > Freshwater > Lake | place: Democratic Republic of the Congo...
CCCAGGCACTTGCGAGGATGTCCATCAACAAGATTATTGACCCGTTTTAACCGTCCTTTGGTAATTATAGCAAAGCCCATAGTCTTAAACAAGAAGATTCGCGCAAAGTGTCAAGGCCCATGACGTTTTCAACAGGCCTATTTTCCCAACAATGAAAGGAGTTACAGAAGTACGGTTGTGTACCCAATACATTATTGATATCCAGGTACCGGGCGTTTCCTGAATTAAAGAAGAGGAAAAAAATCTCTATAATACGGGCTGTTTGATAAAAGTTGGTTGTGGGATCCTTCTTCTATCTGTCCGCCATCTCTGAAAAAATATATTCGATCTGCATCTTTTATAGCAGATAACCTATGGGAAATAATAATCGTGCTTAAGCCTTGCCTGTTTTCCCTTAAAGCCTGAAAGATTTTTTGTTCGGTAAAAGAATCGATGGAAGAAGCAGCCTCATCAAGGATAAGTACGGACGGGTCCTGGATTATTGCCCTGGCGATAACGATCATTTGTTTAAGCCCGCCGGATAGCTTGCAGGCATCCTCTCCTATAACCGTATCGTATCCTTTAGGCAAACCGCTGATAAAACCATGAACCTGGGCAATCTCAGCAGCTTTGATTATCTTTGTTTCGCTGATATTGACTAACCCATAACTGATATTTTCTTTTATAGACAGATCGAATAAAATGGGCTGTTGAGGGGCAACTGCTATGCTTTTTCTTAATGATTCTATCTTTATCATCTGAAAATCTATCCCGTCTAATGATATCTCTCCTCTCCAGGGTTCATAAAGCCTAAGAAAAAGATTGATTAAAGTTGTTTTACCGCAACCCGAAGGGCCGGCTATCCCTATCCATGAACAAGAAGGGATAGTAAAATCAAGTTCTTTAAAAACCGGCTTTTCTCTCTGATACCCGAACCATACATTCTTAAATTGAATCTGGCCTTTGACAAACCTTAAATGTTTTGCTCCGGGTAAGTCTTTTATCCTGGGCGATGCTTCCATAACTTCAAAAAATCTTTCAAAAGAAACGATATCTTTTGTAAAAAGCTCTACTTCATAAGTCAAAGACTGCAATAACATGCCTAGTTGAGAAAGATAAAGCATTATGGCTGCATAATTGCCGAGAGAAAGCCGGCCTTCAATTATTAACCATCCTCCATAAAGACCGACTATGCCTGATATGGCCTTGGATAGAAATGAAGCGGTTAAAGAACCAATTACTGACCAACGGAAAATCTTTATCTGCCAACGTATGTTTTCTATTAAAAGCTTGAGATAGCTATGCCTCTGCAAAGATTCCCACCCGGAGATTTTAACAACTAAGATATTAGAAAAAGCTTCATTGATCTTTTTCGATAACTCGGCAGATTGCTTCCAAATTTGCTCATAAATAGGCCTGGCTTTTTTTTGTAAATAAAGGCTCTGAAGGAGAAAAAGAGGGGCCGAGATAAGCAAAAATATAGTCATCGGAAAATTAAGCCAAAACGCAATGCCTAAAATAATTGGCAACTTGAATATAGCCACAAGAAGGTCCGGGAGCTTTTCAGTTATAAAAGCAACCATTGTGTCTGTATCGGAAAGCCTATATACATTCTCGCCGACAGACTTAGCTTGAAAGAAATCCAGATCGAGGGAATAAAGTTTCCTTATAAATTTATTTGTCAAATCAAACTTCAGTTTTACAGTAATTTTATTCTTTAAAATGTTTTCCCCTGTTTTAAATAACATGCTAATCAGAAATAATACAGCGCTTAAGAAAATATAATTTAGAAAATTGCCGATGTTCTTATTTAGAAATGCCTTATCAATAAACAGGCGGGAAACGTATGGGGCGGCAAGAAGCCAACTGGAAGAAAATAAGCTTAATAAAGATAATGCGAATACCTGTCCTCTGTACAGGTAAAATAACCTTATATAAGGAATATTTGAAAACGATTTAATCTTTTTTAAAAAAGAAAAGCTCGCCATTATAAATTTAAATTAAAACATTACTTTGTCAGAAAACATTTTCTTCCAGATTATTTTTAAAAACTATCTTTATGTATACCGCAAATTGTTAATACTATTAATACAAATGTAATAACAGGAGAAGATTTATACTTTTAGCAATCTCAATAATCTTTTAGTGATTATCTTTAGTATAATTACAAAAAAATTCTTTATGAAATAAAGATAGCGAATCCTGTAAAGCAAATTGGTTTTTTTTGCATATGGGGGCAGCTCGTAAAACTTAGCGAATTGTTCCTGAGGTATATTCAATATATATTTGACCGGTTCCCAAAAATTGTCATAAAGCAGGAAATGGCTCTTTAAATAAACGCTGTTCCTATTCCTCTCGCCGTTACTTAATCCCAGGCCAAGTGAAAAAGTATCCTGCACAATAAACCGCCTGATTAACTTTTTCTTATAGGCAGGGACATTTAGAGCTTTTAACGCTGAGGAAGGGATCTGGATATCAAATAGCAAGTTTGCTTGAGCAAAAACAAAATACAGCGTTGTTGACATACTGGCTGAACTCGCTTCTTTTAAAATATAATTCCAGTCAAGATCACTATTATATCTGTTTAACAACACCGCCACATCGCAAACATTCTTAAGGCAAAGCGCCTTTCCAAAACGACGCTGATGAAGAGCAAGGCAGAAAAGTGTATCTTCCGGAGAAAGAAGATATGTATCTTTACCATCTATTTGAACTTTTTTTACCCTATCCCATAAATATGGCAATATAGATTTGCCTCTTTTATAATCCAGGGCCCAATGCATCTCTACATTATAAAACGGTTTTTTTTCTCTTTTCTTTATGAATTCTAAATGATAACTTTTTTCTCTCCAATAATTCTCTCTCATTCCACACAAATTTTTCTCATATCCCAAGCCTTCCAATATTTTTTCTATAAAAGGTAAATCCTTTTCTTTAATCAAAAGGTCTATATCACACATTGGCCTTAAGTAGGCTTTATCTGCATATATCTTGTTTGCGATGAAAGCAGTGCCCTTTAACGGCAGAGAGATTATGTTTTTATCCCTGAAGGCATTCGATATATGCTTGAATTCTTCCCACAAATAAGATAAATAGGTTAAGCAATAATAGTAGCTATTTTCTAATAACTTTATCTTATCGCCGGGTAAAAGATAGGAGTACTTTTTAAGACACAGATACGTGGAAGGATCCAATTCATGATAGGTAATAAATCTCTCTAATCTTTTCCATTCAAACTTATCTTGCGTCAACAAATCTTTGATTTCTGACGTATCCTGATTATTAACTATCCACCTTGTAATGAGTAAAACTAATCTTACCTCAGGGCTAACTTCTTTTAGAATACCAGAATCTAACATATATAAACACAAGTTTGCCTATGCAATTTTTTTCTATCAATGATTAACAATGGTAGTCTTTAAATCTTTTTAATATTTATAAATATAGCATTAAATGTTTGTTTTATCAAGGACTTTACTATCAAATCTCCAGAAATATACAATTATAACCATTCTCTATTTAGCATTTCTTTTTGAACGTTTGCGAACCAGGGGATCTAAAATCTTTTTTCTTAATCTGAGGTTTTTGGGGGTCACTTCCAGAAGTTCGTCCGTGCCGAGATATTCTATAGAAAGCTCCAGAGTCATTTCTCTGGGAGGCGTAAGCATAATAGCGTCATCGGTTCCAGCAGCTCTCATATTGGTAAGTTTTTTTGTTTTGCACGGGCTCATATCAAGGTCTTCCGGCCTGGAATTCTGGCCTATAATCATGCCTTTATAAACGTCGGCATTCGGGCCTATAAATAATTCTCCTCGTTCCTGAGCGTTGTTAAGGCCATATGACGTGGAAATACCTGTTTCAGAAGATACCAGCGAACCGTGAGAATTTATAAAAGAAAGGTTTTCGTCTATAGGCTCATATTTATCGAATGCGTGGTTTATTATGGCGGTCCCGCGCGTCTTTGTCATAAACATAGCTTTTAAACCGATAACGGCCCGCGTCGAAATTTCGTATTCAAAATAAACTCCGCCTTTTGAACCCTGAAACATATTTTTAAGACGGGCCTTGCGCCTGCCTACTTCTTCTATTACCACGCCTTGATATTCTGAAGGAACTTCAATGGTTAAAAATTCAAAAGGCTCCATCTTTATCCCGGATTTTTCAATAAAGATTGCCTCTGGCTGAGAAACTTGAAGTTCAAAGCCTTCGCGCCGCATAGTTTCTATTAAAATTGCCAGATGCAGTTCTCCTCTGCCGGACACAAGAAATGTATCGGGGCTATCCGTTTCCTCTACACGCAAAGATACATTTGTTTCAAGTTCCTTAAAAAGCCTTTCGCGAAGCGCTCTAGAGGTAACATATTTGCCATCTCTTCCCGCAAAAGGACTTTTATTTACGCCGAACATCATCCGAACAGTCGGTTTTTCTATTTCAGGAGGGTCGAGCGGAGACGGATTATCAGCGTCGGTTATAGTATCTCCTATGCCTATTTCTTCAAAGCCCGCCACAGCTACTATCTCTCCGGATTCAGCGCTTTCGCGCTCAACCTGTTTAAGTCCTTCATAACTTAAAATAGCCGTAACCTTAGAAATATTCCGGCTCTTATCCCTCCGCTCAAGAACAACATTCATGCCCTTTGCAATAGAGCCTCCTGTAATCTTTCCTATACCCATCTTGCCTTTATAAAAATCCGAAAGAAGCGACAGCACCAGGATCTGAAGAGGCGCATCAGGACTTACCGCAGGTTGAGGCACTGTTTCAAGAATAGTGTCCAGAAGAGGAAATATATTATCCGAAGGCCTGCTCATGTCCAGCGTTGCAAAACCTTTTAATGCAGAAGCGTAAATAATTGGAAAATTCAGCTGTTCCTCTGTTGCGTCAAGCTCGCAAAAGAGGTCGAATGTGCGGTTTATTGCGTAATCTATCCTGGCGTCAGCCATATCTATTTTATTAATTACAACTATCGCCTTATGCCCCAGCTCCAAAGCTTTCCTGAGTACAAAACGTGTCTGCGGCATAGGCCCGTCCTTAGCATCCACCAGGAGTAACACTCCATCCACCATCCTCAATGTCCGTTCTACTTCTCCCCCGAAATCAGCATGGCCAGGCGTATCAACTATATTGATCTTTGTATCCTTATAAATAATGCTGGCGTTCTTAGCTTTAATAGTGATGCCGCGCTCACGCTCCAAATCCATGGAGTCCATGATACACTCTCCCATTTCTTCAATGTTGCGCTCTGCGTAAGTCTGGCGCAATACGCTATCCACAAGCGTAGTTTTTCCATGGTCAACATGCGCAATAATAGCTATATTTCTGATACTTGTATGGTTTGCCATAAATTTTCTCTGATTATTTAAAAATGCAGGATAAGCCTTTACATCCAAAGACTACATCAGTTGCGGTGTATCATACCACCTTGATACAAGATAAGCAAGAGAAAAGATTATATCGATAAAAGGCTTTTTGCGTTAAGAGAAAATATTCTGGATTTTAGATCTTCTGGTATATCGAGGTTTTTTAAGAAATCCAGATCTTTTTTCTGGTCCACAATAGGAAAATCTGTGCCGAAAAGAAGCCTGTCTTTCGGATGATTTAATATCATTGATTTTATTTCATCTTTTGGTAGAAAATGAAAAAAGAAAGACGTGTCTAAATATACATCCTTCCCCAGCAGGTATTTTTTTACCTCATTCCATAATTCAAATCCTCCAAAGTGGGCTGCAATAATTTTGAGCTTTGGAAATTTTTTCATGACCTTGGCCATCCTGTCCGGAGACGACCTCACGAGCATGGTGCCGGAAAGTTCTTTTCCGCAGTGGAACATCAATGGCAATTTAAGTTTTTCTATCTCTTCATACCATGGCAACACATCGTCATGATCGATATAGAAATCCTGAGACTCAGGCAGCAGCTTTATTCCATCTCCGCTATCCTTTATTTTTTTAAGCTCCTCCTGCCAATCTTTATATTCAGGATGAAGCGCACAGAAAACCTTTATCCGCTTGCTCCTTACGCTGAAAAGCCATTTGTTTATTGACGGTACTTGATCAGGCTTTGTGGCAACCCCGCATACAGCGCTTATATCAATATTATTCCTATCCATATAGGTAAGCAGAGTGCTCAAGGTAGGGTCGTCTACAAGCTTTACTCTGAAAACTTTTTCAAGGTTCTCTCTTGCCCTCTGAGAAACCTTTTCAGGCCAGGCATGAGTATGAATATCAATAATCATATAACAGACTATTTTAAAACCTTAAACTTTTTTATTTAAGATATTCTTTATTTGTGAAACAAAATTTGATCCTGAGCCCCTCGCCGCATCATTTTTACTTGCCGGCGACTCGGAATGAGGGACTTTTTTACTGATTTTTTATAACCTCTAACTGCGACATATCATGGAGCACTATCTCAGGATACCCTTTATATTCTTTTATTATACCATAAACCTTTACTGTCCTGCCTTTAAAGTATCCATTGGGAGATCTTATCATACCCTTGAGTCCTGCAGGAATATTATTTTTATATATCACTACCTTAAAACTATTTTTGAACTTTAATATTAACAATTTTTCTGTTAGATGCGTATCAATAACCTTTGCTTCTATCATCCTCACCCTGCCTATATTATTTTTCGCCTCGGATGCAGAGATTTTATTTTCCTCCAGGCCGGCCCATAATCCTTTTTTATTATCCCTGGCCTCTTTCTGAGCGTCCAGAAACTTTTGAGAATATTTTACGTTCGGAGGATATGTATATATCATGGCAAGGCCTTCCCTGACCATTTCAACATTTACCATCTTGCCTCCTATATACACATAGGCAAGAAGGCGCTTATATTTATCCATCTTTTGAACATCAAATTCCAGCCTTACAGGCTTGCCTTCAACAAGTTTTTGATTAAATGCCCTGGCCTCTTCCGCATAAGGCCTTGGATTATAAATCCATTCGGAGTTCTTTTTTTCTCTTATCTCAGGTGTATCTATGCCTATATACCTGACTGTTTCTCTGTTAGAAAGTTCTATAGTATCTCCATCCACAACCCTGTTTACGGTATAATCATTATGCGGGCCGTTATTATTAAATTGTGCTGTTAAATTTGTGTGCCTGGAAAAATTTATAATTAAAAAAATAATGAGGGAAGCTGTGAGGAATATAGTGTACTTTATTCGGCGTTTCATTTTACTATTCCAGGACAAGCGGGTTGTAATTATATTTTGTGAATACGATATAAGCTGTGCTTGCTATTGAGGCTGTCTTCGTTCCCTGGGCAATCTTCCACCCATGGCCGGTATCTGCGTCATCTTGCGTTGCGTAAGGAAGGCAAGCCTGGCCCTGGCCTGCTTTGGAAGGGCTGGATATTATCATTTTTTCCATCTCGGAAAGGTAAAAGTCCGCTTTTTTATCATAATATTTAACTTTATTAAAATCCCCGTTTTTCTTGTAATAATCAGCCATTACCCTGAATGACACTATCATCTGGCTTGTCCATTCAGTAGATACAATGCCACCCTTTGACATGTGCTCATATTTTCCAAAATCAAATCCAGTAACCTTGACCTTCTCCCCATCCTGCCTTGTATAATCTGCTGTAACCAGGAAGTTTGTCTCTGTAAAATCCATGATCTGGTCGGGATCCATGTCGGATTCTTTTAAAAGCTGCGGTCCTATTGCTGCAATAGCCCATGCAAATGTATCTGTAGCAATAGTCGCATCGCCTTTGCCTCTATTCAGCCTGTATTCCAGCCTGTTAAAAGAATTTTTTTTAAGCCAGTCTAAAGCTCTATTCTGCGCTTCCAGATATCTGTCGTCTTCTATTATCTTATAAAGCATGCCAAATAAAGCATAAGCATCAAGGTTGTGCTCTGTGCTGAACCATTTAAATTCAGGCCCGCCTCTTATGCCAAAGTTTTTGTCTTCCCCCTGTAACGCGATAAGCCATTTAGCAATATCTTCTGCAATTGGGAGGTATTCATCATCTTTAAATTTTTGAGTATACTGGGCTATTGCTATCCCCAGCCATATATTAGGCCCACTATGAATATGATATTCTGCTATCTTTCCTGTACGGGGATTGTAGGCATTTGCAAAAGCACCTTCTGATTTTTCAGCCTTGCTTCTATAAAAATCCAGGACTCCTTTTGCATTCTCCTGGTCCCCCACTAAAGTAAAACATTGGCTTGAAAGAGACTGATCATAAGTAAAAGCTAATTCTTCCAAATCTTTATCTCCCCTATAACTCATCACCAGGCCCGTACGGCGATTCTGATGGTTCTTGATCCATTGATACATGCCGGATATATTTTTCTCTTCGATTGTGTTAAAAGAGGATAGAAGAGATTTTAAATTATCCTCTGTTGAAACCTTCTGATTTGAAAGCCTTGAAATTCTATTTTTTAAATACACATTCTCTCTGCTCAGATCCTGCGTCTTCTGATTGAACACGGCTCTCTGATAGAGCACGTGTTTCATAATCTTTTTCGTCTTTTCTTTATCGTCCTCTAAATACGCTATAAGCTTGTCTTTTGTTTTAGTATCGGTAGCGACCTTTTCCAGGTCTTTGATCTGTGCTTTGTATTTCTTGATCTTGTCCTCATTCAGAGCAATCTTGCTTTCTACCGCTCCGTGCTCTTTGTCAAGCGCCAGAAGGTTTTTTTCAAGCTCAGACTTTTTAGTGGAAAGCTGGTTCATTTCCTCTACCAATTTTATATTATCAGCCTTTGATTTAAAACCAGCGGAATAAAAATAGGCGATCCCGGAAACAAGAAATAAAAATAAAACTGCTGTAATAACCGGGGTCAAAATTACTCTTGTGGCGTGAAAATAGATCCTGCTGCTGTCTTTTGGATCTATCTGTAAAAATGAAAGGCCTATAAGATATTTATTCGGGTAACCTGACTTTATCTTTTCGTGCCAGGCAATCTTTGCTATTGCCTTGGTCTCAGGCATAGACAAAGGTATATGAAGCCTGATGTCTACTTTAGCCCTGCCTTCTTTTATAACCTGATCAAGGCCCTCTTCTAAATTATTAACCTCTAAGCAAATGCCGCCTTTGCTTACATCTCTGGTAAAACCCTGTTTAATATCGCTTATAGAGCCGGATGTTTCAGAATCTATAAATTGAAACTCTACGGGAAATGCCGCATTAAGCCTTATATATTTCCTGTGCTCAATACTTTCATGGCTCTTATTTTTCGGAAATAAATCATTAGTTCCCATTTAATAAGATATTAGCAGTAATAGACCATGAAATCAAGGAAAATCTGCCCTTCGGCCGGCAGAGACTTTAACAGATTTTCCGTAGACCCGCCGATCTTTGTGGCGGGTCAAGGAATCACACTTTTAGCCAATTTTGAGATTAAAAAGATTGATATAATTTCTATGCTATCAAGCAAAATTCGGCGAAGCTGAATTTTATCCTGCCTAGCATCAAGGTGAGGATGTAAAAATAATAGCCTCCAAAGGATAAAGATCTTGAAAGAATTCGGTAAGGAACAGGTATGTCCGTTCCTTACTTAGATCCTGGGCGGATAAAAAAATAGGATAGCAAAAAACCTGACAGGATTATTAAGATAGCTATAAAATCTATTCCGGCGTTAGGATTAGAGTCATATGCAGAAGTTTTAATGTATGGCGTTTCCCCTTTCTGCTCTGTCGCAGCATTTGCCTCCACAGTATAATCAAAAGAGTTTTCTGTGCCTTCTCTGACAATTTGCACAAAAGGGTGCAGATTTTTTTCTCTCTCTTTTCTTACTTGTACCATATTCTTTACTATATTTTGCTTTTCATTGTTCATTCGAGCGGCTTCCATATTATTGGATTCCTCAGAATACCCCGTTTCATAAGGCATAAGCCCATAGATAGGCGCTACGCTGACCAAAAGAAATAAAACAACTATTAAAAATATTTTCATTCCCACCACCTTATAATATCAACTTTCCTGGAGACAGGAAGCCCGATATCTATCAGCCTATCCTGCCCGGTAGAATACTTTGAATGTATTCTTTCGTCATAATTTATAGTAAAGGTATTGCTGTATATAATGGCTTCGTCTTTGGAAATTATAGCTCCATTTACAGCGGCGCCATTTCCTAATTTGCCTGTGAAAGCGTGATTCGTATAAAAAACACCGTCTATCTTATTCAAGCTGTTTGTGGCAATATCTCCAAAATTAGAAGCATCCGCAGGGCAATTCGTAAAATTTCTTAAGGCTGTCTGAGTTTGGACATTAGGCCATCCATAATTATTATCCTTTATACCGTCCCCATCCAGGTCTTCATAGCGGGATTCAAATATCCCATTCCCCTCGCCTGTATCATGCGTATCAGGAATCCCATCCTGGCCAACATCCTCATCTCCCATATTAAAAAGATAACTATTTGCATACCACGAGCCTCCTGTCCTGCCCGTATAATCTCCTAAAATAATACTCTCTTTTGCAGCAAAACCAACAAGGTCTTTATCTTTCTGCGCCCTTACCCAATTATCCAGCGCATCAGGATTATTGGAACTGGGCCTTGGGCTCCCGGGAGCATTTTTATACGTAAGATCATTCGCAACATAGATATTTCTGCCTGCGTAAATAGTGCCCTGCCCCTTTATTACGCCCTTTATTATAACATCGCCTCTTACAACAACTGTCCCGGTTATTTCTATCGGCTTAGAGCTTGTGCCAATTAAAACAATATTGCCGTTTTCTCCGGCATCGTCTCCGAAAACATTATTTATAAGCGTAATGCCGTCCACTACCACAGATCCGCCTGTCGCTTTTGCCTTATTTTCGTAATAAGACAAATCGTTAAGATTCGGCATATCAAGCTTATCGGAATAAGGGTGCTGATTTGTATAATTTCCATTGCCGTCTTGCGAACCGCCAGAACCTCTTATTCCCTGAGCGCCATCATCAATCTCAAAACCTGCATAAATATTGCCTTCTACTGCCGGGTTATCTCTAAAATCAAATCTGCCGTTTGAACGTACATCGCCTTTCGCAGTTATACCTCTTCCGTAAAACCAGCCCCAGTTATTTATAAAATAACCATAATTAAAAACCTGGCTTTGAGGATCTTTTTGTATTAATGTATTCAATGTTTTTGTGGAATTCCCGACAGCGCTGGTAGAGCTGATTGCATACATATTGCTGCCCAGGCTGGTGATGGTTACAGTTATATCTTCATCTTCAAGATAATTAGCGGGGGAATTCTCCCCTTTTAATCTGAAAGTTTCAGAGTTCACTATATTATTATTTTTTACTCTCCACACAGCCTTTTCTATCCCTGAATTAGCCAGAAAAAACGCCTTTTGCGTATCAGCCTGCCTTTCAGCCTGTTTAGATTCGCTGGTAGTCATATACAGATAGGAGCTGCCTTCTACGAAAAGCATGCTCAGAAAAGCCATAACCACGATCAAAGCAAACCCTTTCTTATTCATCAGCTATTCCTCATATTAACAGAAGTCGTCATGCTTAACCAATGGGTGCCATACAATGTGTCATTCTTATATACCTTAAAAGTAATAACGGTAAAATTGCCTGATATTTGAAAAAATGGTATATTCGATTCTTTATACGTATTGCCCAGCAATATCGTTTCATCACCGGAGATGCCGGTGTTAGGATCGTAAATAATATTCGTGCTTGAAATATAGTATTCGCATGTTATATCGTCGGATGCATTGTTGTAGGTCCTGTTAGGATCTGTCGTAAATCTTATTTTATTTCCATTATCTAATATAATAGCGCCTGTCGCAGAGCGTAAATTCCGCGTAATTTTCTCCAGCGCCGCCCTTCCTGTAGATTGAAACGTAATCTGCGTAAATCCCCCTTTCCACAGCTTCTGAGTAACCAAGTAGGTTGACGCTGTTGCGCCAAAAACAACCAGCATAATACTTACCGTAACCATTAGTTCTATCAGAGTAAATCCTTTTTCTTTCATATGTTTTATAAATACGAGGTTATGATAGATGTTACAACTTCACTCATCTGGCCGTAATAATCGTTCCATGAAATAGTTGCTGTGGCTTTATATCCTTCGCTTATACTGGAAATGCTTGTAACCATCGTCCCGTTGATATCGTCGCTTGCATTGCTTGTTTTACCAGTATCGATTTTGACAGCCTTTGTCACAGGATAACTGCTGATATTTATACCTTCATAAGAAGCGCTGATAAGAGATTCTATCTCTGCCTGAGCTATATTCATAGCCATAATTTTATGCCTGGAAAGAATAGATTGCACATCTCCCAAAGAATATAGCCGCAGCATTCCTACTAATACAAAGCCTACTATCATAATGCTTACAACTGCTTCAATTATAGTCATTCCCCTGGAAAAGCTCTTCATATGCAAACCTCCCCTGCACTATAAAGTATACCCTAAAATAAGGCTTATTCAATATATTTTGAAAAGAAATATTATGTATAACTATATATAATTATTGTAGTTACGGAAATTTATTTCTATTTGGAGGGGTTATCTATTCTATATTATTTGATATATGTTCCAGAACTTGCTCGTCTACGAAAATCCTGGCTTTGGCTCTTATAGCTATTGCAATACTGTCGCTTGGCCTGGCGTCTACTTCCAGCACACGGCTATCCGCTGATATTATAAGCTTTGCAAAAAATGTATTATTTTCTACCTTATTGATTATTATTTTATCTATCTTTGCGCCTAGTTGGGTTATCGCGTTATAAAATAGATCATGCGTCATAGGCCTGGGAGGATTCACTCCACTTATTTTCATCTTAATAGCAGTGACTTCCATTATACCTATTACAATAGGCAGTATACGGGGACCGTCTTTTTCCTTAAGCACAATAACCTGCTCGCCCCTGTTTTCATCTATCCTTATTTTATTCAATTCCATCTCTACAATAGCCATAGTAAGAAAAATATTATCACATGAATCCCGCGTTGTCAAGAACTTGACATTCTGACAATGTTAGTTTTGTAAAGTTTATGAATATTTAATTGTTAATTAACATCTTCACTACCTTATCCAGGGATGTTTTTACAGGCAAACTCATGTCCTTGCCGAATTCGTTCGACACCGGCTTTATGCCTAACATGTAAATATCGGCTCTGGTAGAAACTTTAAGATACTCTATTAATAATTTCAGGGAAACGTCATGCGTTGAAATCTTCCCTGAACCAAGTTCCTCCCCTGAAAAAATCCTCATATCCCCGGGACTTCCTTCAAAACAAATTGCATCCACCATAATGATCGTATCCGGTTTTAATCTGGTTACAACCCCTGTCCAATTCTCAGGTACAGTACCTGCGTCTATAACCTCGAAAGAGGTTTTATCTTTTATCATCATGGCAAGGCGCGGGCCTAACCCATCATCTCCGCGCTCAATATTTCCAATGCAAAGCATGACAACCTTGCCTTTTAATATATCTTTTAAACGCATAAGCATGTAGAGGGCGGCCGCAACCGCCCTCTACCCTCATCCATAATTCTTCTTCTATGTATTAAGAGTTACTTCTCTTCTACATTTCGGGCAGAGTATTTTAATTCTATCCTGGCGGGTAAATTCTTCTGATTTTTGAATATCAAGATATGCTAATTTAAGTTCTTTTAAAGTGGATAGATAAGATGTAGGGCTTGAATAAGCCAGAGGCCCTAGTTTTTTTGCAACCCAGGCCAAGTGATCCTTTGCCCCTACTACACAACCGCAGCTTTCGCAAAGAGCTAATTCTTTATCGACTGATTCAATCGCCTGGGTCCTGTCAAATACAGCCAAATCAAACTTATTGGAAAGCTTTATGCCTTCTTGCGTAATGCACGCTGCCTGGCACTGTCCGCAGAATATGCATGAATCATAACGCAGCTCTAGCCTTCTCAATGGAATATCGGAATCAGGCGTATCTTTTACTTCTATGCAGTTTGTAGGGCAGACCTCTGCACACGCCTTGCAGCCCACGCATCCGTCTTTAGAATA